>Ga0209208_10002775_pt1 | contig 25169 bp, 20 predicted proteins | sample S1TSphfallax_3_FD_187694 | JGI IMG/M metagenome (GOLD analysis project Ga0209208, IMG submission 187694) | Host-associated microbial communities from peat moss isolated from Minnesota, USA - S1T2_Fd - Sphagnum fallax MG (SPAdes) (version 2) | ecosystem: Host-associated > Plants > Peat moss >...
GTGATTTTGCAAGATTGGGATTTCAAATTTTTAAAATATTTCTCAACTCATCCTTTTGAAAATTACCGAACAAACATCATCGATGATAGGTATGATGAACTAGCATGTTCTCTCAAATGTTCTTTTGTGTTTACGTCACTTGATGTGCATGCATGCATTGCATACCTACCAACAGGCTGTCGTCTACTGTCTACCATGCCCATTGGAGCTCTGCTGCCTAAAGGGCTCAACAAATTATCATGTTTGCAAAACTGTAACTGCCACCGGCCGAAAGAAAAAGTGTAAGGTAACTAACACCCACCTTGGAGTGGGGGCGTTCCCGAAATAAGCGAACATCGAGGGTGGAGCTGAGGGTCGTCACCCACCCACCAAGGTGGAGCCTAGCCAGGGTGCTTATTTTTTAGGAATGACTGCACTCAAGGGCGTTACCCAAGGTAAAAAGCACCTGGAGAATTTTTTTAAAATTTTTTTAAATTTTTTTAAATTTTTTAAAATTCCTCTAATGTCCTCTAATGCCCGTGCTGGGTATCGACCAGGATACCAGAAAATAATAAAAGTGAAAATTCAGTGGGTATTTCTATTTCCGAAACATTACGTCCTTTGGCTGGGAGAAATTCCGCTACATAATGTGCCTTCCAGATGACACACCCAAAAACAATTCTGCACAATTGGATTGTCTCAAATAAGAAGAAGAAGGCCAGTCCCCAAGTACTCGTGCTAATTTTCAATTCAAGTTTTGGGCACCTATTTGGGAAGCCCTAGAAGACCCCCAAAAACTTATTTGGGAGAAGAACCTTAGGTGTGTAGCCTACTAGCACACCTCTAATTATGGTGCATTCACACTTGATGTTAAGTCAGTGTTAAATGAAAATCTAGGTGGCATCCTAGGTGGCACCTAATGTTAAAGGGCCGATAGCTTAATGTTAATCAAATGTGTTAACATAACCTAAAATGTTCACATTAAGTAAGTAGGTGTAAGTCCTAAATGACTAGCATGGTGTTAGGCGACTCGACACTAGAGTCCGTAACACCAAGTGTGAATGCAATTTCAAAGAGTTCCAGCAATTACCATAATGTTCAGGGTAAGTTATGTACTATGGTAGGGACCCGTATTGGGCAGTTGTTAGAAATAGGAACAGACCACCCACGGTTATCAGGGTGATTATTAGGATTCATAACCGAGATTCTCGAAAAACCAAAGACACAGTTCTGGTATATAACCGCGGTTGTCAATTTCTTGAGAAAACTCATATAACCGACCACTGCCAGTTTAATGCTGGGCCTTTATTGCCGGTTCTTTCATGCAAAACCAACGGTTCTTTAAAAGCTTAAATATCCTCATATATTATTGGTTACCTACTTGAACCATGTATATAAATTCTAGCAATTTTTACATTAAGAAATAATTTTCTAAAATTTGCAAAACAATTCTGTAAAATCATTTAACTTGTGACCAGGTTTTTGAAACAATGGGGATCGAAGGTTCTTTGATTCTCATTCAGAAATATTTGAAGACCAAAACCAATAATTCTTCATAAATTCAAATAGCCACACAACAACACCTTTTTCAATGTATTACTGTCCCATAGCTACTAATCACAGTTCTCAGCTCCAGTGTTGGGCGGTTCTCACCCGCCGGCTGAAAACCAGATCCGGTTCTCAGTCCGGTTCTCATTCAGACCCTTCCAGTGAGAACCTGCTTGGTGGTTCTCAATGGGCATCAAATCTGAGAATCGGACCAGTTCTCACATTTTGAGACGGGTCCAGTTCTCATGGTAAAAAGTAAAAAACTAAGTAGTAATTAGTAAGTTAGAAGTCAAAGTAATAGTAAAACAGTAAGTAAGAAGTAAAAATAATAGTAAATAGTAAGTAAGAAATAATAAGTGAAAAAACAGAGTAAAAAATTTTTAAATTAAATTTATTGTTTATGAAAATGAAAAGTAAAAAATTCAAAAACTAAACTGACTGTTTATGGAGGTAGTTGCCACATTAGGTTTAGGGGTTAGGGCACTAACCCTAATCTTAATGTGGTAGTTGCCTCGCTTTGGAGTTAGGGTTTAAGTTTGTTTATAAAAAGGCTCCAAGCTCCTACTTCGGCCCACTTTGCTTCCTACTTAGTTTTACACCTTCAAATTTGTTCTCTCACACTCTAAACACTTTTTTTCTTTTTTTAAAGATTTTTTTAATCTTCTTAGTTTTTTTTCTTTGTTTTGTATGGTTTGTAGTTTTAGTTTGCAACTTGTAAGTTTTTTTTTTTTGGTTGCTTTTGGCTTAATCCCACATGTGTTGCTACTCCTAGCATGGTTAGTCCCCCCTTGTTGCTCTAGGTTGTTGCTCCTTCACGCGACTCCCTACTTGTTGCTCCACGTTGCTACTCCCCCACACAGCTACTCCTCGATTGTTATTCCCCCGCATTGCTACTCCACATCCTTGTTCCCCACTTACTACTCCCCCTCATGGCTACTCCCCACTTGCTACTTTCGTTTTTTTTAAGGTACCTCTCGCCCCCCCTTCTTGTTGTTGCTCCACCTGTGGCTGCTCCTTGCTTGCTTGTTGCCACTTCGAGCTTATCTTTCCTCGGATGGTATTCCCTTCCCCCCCCCCCCCTTTTTTTATAGGTAGTCTTCGGAGCCACAAGTAGCAAGCAAAAGCTAAAATGTCAGGTGAGTTGTTTTTAGAACTTTTTTTCACTTTTTATTTGATCATTTTCAAAAAAAATTCTTCAATTTCTCAATTTTTTGTACAATGTGATACAATTTATTTATTTATTGATTTTTTAGGAAAGAGAAAGAAGACAAAAAATTGTCACAAACTTGCAAGTTCTATGTTTTTTCTTTTTTTATATAAATAGAATGAACCCATTAAGTTATCTTCATTTTTTCTATTTGATTTCATTCTTTTTAAACTCCTTTGTATTTGATTTGAAGTTTTATTAATCTATTCAAGTTTATTTTTAACATTGCATTTATTTTATTTGGAGGTTAGCCTTAATTGTTGGAAGGAAATTGGTGTTTGTTTAAGGGGGCAATCATAGTTTCCATTTTCCATTCAATTTTTATTTTTTGCATTAGGTTCAAAATTGAGTTATTGTTGTTATCTTTGTAAATGCCTTCTCCCCTTTGACCCTTGAATTCTCTCTTTACCTCTACCTAATTGTTCGTTAATTTTATAATCTACAAACAAAAAACACATTAAAAATTTATTGAATTCTTTTGATTTGAAGGAACTAGTTTGTAATTTTTTTAAATTATAGTTGTTGGGAGTTGAAATTTTACATTATTTGTTGATGTTTTTGAATTACTTCTAATGGAACAACACGTGAGAAAATTAGAGAGGAAATCGGGATTGAATGTTTTCAAAATGAAGAATTGATGGATGATACACCTATAATAGAAACTTCAATTGAAAATTTGAATTTGGAAATTGAAAGAAGTAGGACTACTAAAAGTAATGATGAAATATTCATCTTAAACTTACAAAAATTACATGTTCAAAGATTGTTCTAGAAGCTTGAAGGGAAAAATGCCCTAGAACAAAACTAAGGAAGGGACTAATTTCATATTATAAGACCAATGGAATTATTTTTTTTTAAAAACATGTGGATGCAGAAAATTGTTTGCTTGCAAAAAAACTTAATGAGGTAGTGAATAATGCAATGATTATTGAAGTTGAAAGACAACCAACTAAAAAGAAGCAAAATGTGTTCTCATCTAAAATTTCTAAATTATTCTCTACAAAACTTCCATACAAGACAAATGAAGTGTAACAAAAGCAATTTCTTGGAAATTTAACCTTGTTGGTTATTAAGAGTCATTTGCTTGTACATTTTTTGGAGAGTTTGTGGTTGAAGTGATTTTCTTTGCAATTGAATCCTCGCATTGCTTTTCCTTCGATAAATTTTTTTTCAAGCTATTTTGCCAAACTTCGATCAAAAAACAAAATATGTTTATGTTTTATTAAAACTTTCTCGATGTGGGTAAGTTATTCCAAGTTTCAATTTATGGATGTCAAAAAACGCTTATGACATTTTTTCCTTAGTCAGTAACTTTTTGGATGAAAATTGGCCACCCAAGAAGGTGACAATTAATCTATTTGAAGCAATAGAAACGACAGGTCAAGCCTTAGCTAAAAATTTGAATGAACTCTTGGATTCTTATGGGTCAAGCAAGAAGATTATTACTTATGTAAAAGATGAAAGGGCAAATGTAAACTCTATGACCATATCTCTCAAATATGTTATTAATTGTGACATTTTAGGGTTGGAAGAAAATTTTAATGGCTAAAAATGTATAATGTGGCCAAAGAAATCTAAAAAGGGAAGACAAGAATGGATGAAAGCTTGTATTCACTAGAAGAAAGTTGGCATTTTGCAATTGTTATATGCAACTAATTCTTAGTGCATGTGACACATGTAACTAATTTTTGGCTTAGTTGCATAACACAATTTGCATGCAACATATTGTACATATGATGTACATACAATATGTTTGTACTTTTCATCCATTCATATTCATACAACAAGTTGCATATGCAACTACAAATGCAACTAAATTATTTTTTTATGACACATGTCCGTTTTAAAGCCAACCATTTTATGACACATGGCATTTGAAGCCCATTTGACATTATGTAAATTAATTAAACAAATCTAGGTTGTTCAATATAAGGTTTGTAAAATGTTGACATGTGGCACCTAGGTAAGTAGGTAGGTAAGTAGGTCATCACAAATTTAACATGCGATAAATTGATAATGAAAATCATGTGAAATTTGTCCATTCATAGGTTCATACATTTTACATATGAATATCATGCGTTGAAAACATGTTTGACACATAAATAAATGTGTTGGCAAATGAAATACGAACCTATGAATGAACAAATGTCACATGGATTTCATATCTTCCAATAAATCCATGTGCCAAATGTGTTTTCATTGCACAATATTAATGCGTGAAATGTACGAATTATGAATGAACAAATTTTGCACCATTTTCATTATTAAGTTTTGAGATGTTAAATTTGTGATGGTGGCTTAAGTAGGTAGGTTAATAGATGAGTGGGCCTACGTAGTTCTATAAATCTTATCTCAAAAGGTGGATTTATAACTTTTTATTTTCAAAAATTTGGGTTTAGCATTTAAGGACATTTTTTTTGTTCATCCCAATTGCCACTTGTTCTCTCAAGGAAGGCACCTAGAGATAAATAGTTTACAAGTTTCAAAGCTATGAAAACCAATATGGGATAAACATTATAGTTACATTCTAGTTGTAATTTGGTTTAAGCCAATAAAACTAGTTTGCGATTTGAAGTTCAAGATCTTTGGTCACTACTTTGTTGTCCTTGAGACTCAAAAACATTTTGTAGTTTTACACCTAACACATCCAAAGCCATAAAAGTCATTCAAATTAGTTTTGAATTAAGCAAAATATGTTTTTATGAAATGAAGGGGGTCATTGTTTGGTTTAAATTAGTTTATAATTTGAAGCTCAAGATCTTTGGTCATTGCTATGTTGTCCTTGAGACTTTAAAACATTTTGTAATTCTACACCTGACGCATCTGAAGCCACAAAAATCATTCAAATTGGTTTTGAAATGAACAAGATATGTTTTTCCAAATTGAAGGGGTCATAATTGTTCGATTTAGGCTAATAAGACCAATTTGCAATTTGAAGTTCAAGATCTTTGGTCATTGCTATATTTTCCTTGAGCCTCAAAAACATTTTTTAACTCTACACTTAGCACATTCAAAGCCACAAAAATCTCTTGAATTTGTTTTGAAATGAACAAGATATGTTTTTTTGAAATGAAGGGGTCATTATTTGATTTAGGCTAATAAAACCAGTGTGGAATTGAATCTCAAGATCTTTGGTCATTGTTCTATAGTCCTTGAGCCTAAAAATTATTTTGTAATTATACACTTAATGCATTCAAAGCCACAAAAATTGTTTGAACTGGTTTTGAAATGAGCAAGATATGTTTCCTTCTAAAGCGAGGGGGTCATTGTTTGATTTAAATTAATAAAAATAGTTTGCAATTTGAAGCTCAAGATCTGTGGTGATTTTTCTTTTGTCTTTGAGTTTCAAATACAGTTTGTAACTTTACACTTAGCACATTCAAAACAACAAAAACTACTCAAATTGGTTTCAAAATGAGCAAAATATGTTATTTTGAAGTGAAGGGGGTCATTGTTTGGTTTAAATAAAGAAAACCAAATTGAGTTTTGGAACTCAAGTTCTTTGGTAACGTATTTGTATAAAATCAATTGTAAAAGTTATCCATTTTGAAGGATGAAGGAAAAATCAATTGCACCATAGTTACAAAAGTGACCAAAAATCATCTAAAATTCAAATGTAGTTGCACATGCAACCACTTGAATTACATGCAACAACTACTTGCATCTAATTGCAAGTGAGTTTGGTTGCAAATGACACAATTTCTTCTAGTGATTGATTTTGGAATGTGATCAAAGAAATTGAATACATATGTTAAAACAAGGTAAATGTCTCTTTATTAATCTTTTTATGTTGATTACTTTGTATTTTTTAATAAATAATGTTTTCCAAAAAATTTATTAACTATTTGAATTTTTTTGCAAGTTTGCAAGCATGGTAATATTATTCCAAGAAGCATTTTTTTTCATCAAACTATTGTCATGTGTTATAATAGCCAAATTAATGTTCAACTATCTAGCCGTGTTCCTTCTCCTATTACATGGTTCATTTGTTAAACATGAATAGTTGATTATTTGAGTTGTATTGTTTTTGTTTGCTTCTTGAACCAATTTGCTGGACATTGGTTATTATTAGATGCCCAAAACTATACCATCACCATGAATTCTAAAGTCAGGGATGAAATGCATTTGAGACCTTCTTTTGAGTCCCTCATGTTTCAATAATATTGGACTCTTTATAAAGTTAACAACTTTTGCCTCTAACATTAAATCAAAAGTATTTGGGGTTTTAGATTCTTTCCTTTCATTCTTGAGGACATAGGAAGAGAAGAAAGCACATAACATGTTGTTTTTTATGTTTGACCTTAGGTTCAAGAATCTTCATTTTGTTTCTTCATATGTTGGTAAAGAACAAAAAATGTCTAGTGTGGAGTAGTATGATAGGAGAGTGTTATATCCCATGTTGGTCAAGTTATATAATCACTTACATCCTGTTGGAAATATTATTTCTAGTTTTACAAATCTAGATGCTAATGAAGACTATGCATTAGATATTTTCCAAATGAATAGCACTGAAATTGCAAAGGAAATTGTAACACAAAAGTTGTTGGATTTAGAAAGTTTCATGTGGATGTGAAAGATATAAAAACCCCTTTCCAATGGTGGGAAAAACATGAATTTAAATTCCTTACATTTTTTTTTTTTGCAAAGCAAATATTAGGAATTATAGGTTCCCAAATTGAATGCATTTTTTCTCTTACTAGAATTTTGACAAGCCTTAGAAGATGTTAGTTAAAGTTTAGATAAATTAAATTTTGTTAGTCAAAATTGGCCCAATGATCCTAGGGTAGGATGTAATATGCAATCAACCTTGGTGGAGTTTATAGAGAAGGATGAAATTGTAGAAGAGGAGTTGGAGGAATTTGAAAGGGAGGAAACTATAGATATGAATTCTTTATATTAAAAAAAGTTATTTTCCATCATACATTAATTTACTTTGTTCATCATTTATTATGAATATAAGAAATTTTTTAAAACCCTATATATATAATATGAAAAAAAAACCTTAATTTATGATAATTGACTTGTGAGTACTACCTTTGAAAACTAATGGTTCAAAATTATGTGAGACACATTGACCCTAAAAACTATTTAACTGGATTTTTTTCTAAATTAAAAAAATTGGGGTGATTTTCAACATGGGAAATTTTAAAAAACAAAAGAACCATGGTAGTTGAACTTAGAACTTGCCCCAAAAATTGAAATCAATGATTTTCACAAAAAAATGAAAACCGCCCAACATTGGTCAATTTTTTACTAATAATTAACCATCCACTTGTATCTACCAATCTTACTTAACTATTGAAAAAAGACTTGGTAATCAACCTAATTATTGATAACCCATCAATAAGTTATAGATTTTGTTTGAAAAGTGATCAATAACATGATCGCCTAATATTGAATTTTCAAACTTTAATAACTTCCTTGGATGACCCAATTATCATCCAAGTAGGTTATCAATCTTAAAACACTAAAAAAAATTTAATACAAAAAACAAAAATGAAAAGACAACATGGCTAAACCCTTATATTTTCAACTGGGTATTTAAAATCAACCCTTTTGCATAAACAATGGTTTTAGTTTTTCAAAAATAAAATATTGATAACCAATGATATGAAAAAAGAAATAATTGGCCCACACTAATATCCACCTACTTAATAGCCATCAAATGTTGTACCTACTTATTTTTTAGCATTTGTTTCATGATGTCAAGTTGTTATTCCCTTTGCTAATTATTCACATGAGTTTCTCTTTCACAAGTTTTACTATTGAGTCATAGCAAAAGGTTTTTTTTACCTTCCATTTGTTCATTTGAATTTTTTGGATCATAATTTTTGAAAGATTCAAAGAAGGTGTTGAACTATTTTCTTGATTTAAAAACCTCAAGCTATTGACTTTCATTTGATTATGTTGAAATCATTATCTAGATATTGCAACCATTGATGTTGGGTGTAAGCATGGTCAAGTAGACAAAAAAAGTAGTTAGCCCAAAATGTAGTTTTAAAATGATAGAATTAAACACATGAAAGTAAATTAAAAACTTGTGTAAATAGAAATATGAAAAAACATGGCCCCCCATTTAGGTTATGGTAAGTTGAATACAAAATTTGAAAAACTTTGGTATCATAAATAAGGTGAGAAGTAAATTTGAACCTAATTGGGTCAATTTGGTGTTCAAATCTACTTTTACACTAGAAATTTTATGTATTATGATTATAACATACACAATTTTATAATACACAAGTATTTTTTAAGGCTTTCATAACTTGAAATTAGAAAACATTCAATATTTCATCTATTTGCAACCCATTTTGTAAGATTAAACACTTCCTGCAAGTAGATGCAATTTTGTAAAATCTATTTAAATCTACATGAAAATGTTCATCTTTCAAATTTATAATATTAAAGTGAATATTTATCTTCATATTAATCATTTAATAAAATAATATTTTTAATTTCAATGCATCAACCAAAAAAATCTATTTGTAATCTTTTGTGACAAGGAACATTTTTTGTCTATTTGACCATGCCTACACCCTATAGTGAACTAGTAAACATGATTTGTAGCTCCCATTTCCACCCACTATATAGTTTTTGTAAACCAACCCACCTATAAGAAAGAAAAATAAGCAAGAAAATTTCAACTTTGCTTGAATTAATTTCAACAAAACAAAAAAGACCCAACAATGAATTTTTTTCTTTGTTGTTAAAATTCAAGTGTGAAAGGTAGCTTGGAGAAAGCTTACAAAAAATCAAAGTGAATCTTAGATTTGCAAGCATAAGATTCAACCAAACTATGAACCTTTTTGTTATTTTTTAGACCCATGAAAGAAAATATGGAAGAAACTTTTGGAAGATAGATCCATAGTTGTTACTACCACATTAGTCTCTAACAGCAACAAAAAGCTACTTCAACTTCTAGTCCAACCTTGTTCATCTTTTGACATTCCAACAACTTTTCATCAACAACATCAATAACTTCTCATTTGTAGCATACCTTTTTCATGCACAAAAAAAATTCTTTGTGCTCTAAGTAAGTTCTTCAAATCCATTTTTCCCTATTTATTTTTTTCAATTTGTTGTTGTTTGGTATTGCAGTTTTTTCGTTTGTGTTTCCTTAGCATGTTTTTTTTTGTTGTAATTATGTAAATTCTTATGATTTCAACTTGGATATTGATCAATTTTTGCTTACAATGACACAATTACTTTTGCTCATTGAAATGTTGCAACACATTTGAAAAAAACTAGTGTTGGGTGGTTTTCGTTTTTTAAATGAAATCTTTTAAGGTTTTCAATTTGGTTCTCAAAATGAGAATTAACAATTTTCACATAAGGTGATAACCTTTTTGAAAACTTGACCACCATTCTAAAAAACTTAAAGGTTATCACTTGGAGGTTGAACGTGATAAGCTTTTAGGGTATTAAAAAAAAGGGCACCGATTTTTGACGTACGTTTTTGTTAGGTTTAGGTTTTGGTATGGGATTTGGGTGGTGTAACCTTTCAACGACTTGCTTCTTCAACACTTCTTTGGTATGAGCTTCACAAAGAAGCTTCCCACTCTTCTACAAAATGGGGCCAATTTGGCCCCACCATTTTGTTGTTCCTCTTCATGTTTTGTTGATCCTCTCCATGTTTTGTTTTTTTTCCATGCTTCGTGGTTCTTCCTACTTCGATGTTTATTTTTCTATTTTGTTGTTATTTTTCATGCTTTGCTACTCCTCCTACTTCGTTACTCCTTTCTATGCTTCGGTGCACTAGCTCTTATTTTGCTACTATTCCTATTTTGTTATTCCTCCTCCTACTTCATTGCTCCTCAGTGTTTCACCACTCCTCCTATTTTGATGTTCCTTTGTGCTTCACTACTCCTGCTGTTTCACTGTTTTAACTCCTACTTCGCTTGGTTGCTACCCATCGTTCTTAACTACTACTTCGTGCTTTGTTTCACTATTGCTCCTACTTTGGTGTTATTCCATGTTTCATTGCTACTCATGTTTCGTTGTTGTTCCTACTTTGCTACTCTTGTTGTTTCATTGCTCTCTTGCCCTCCTAGGTACCTCTCTGCCCCTTGTTGCTTCACTACTCCATGTTTCATTATTGTTCAGTGCTTTAGTGCTTCCTTGTTTAGATTGGTACTCCCCCCCCGCCTTTTTTTCCAAGGTGTTAAAAATTTGAATTTAGAATTGATTGGGAAGAAGCTTGAAAACATCCAAGCTCCAAGTTGTAATAAGTTTTTTTTATTCTTTTTTTTTTCGAAATTGTTTTTTGACCCTTCCTTGATTTGGTTTTAGGTTTTTATTTACTTTTTATTTTCATTATTTTACTTGGTTCTAATTGATTTTTTAAATTTTTTTGTTATTTTGTAGGGATTTTTGGAAGGATTTTTTTTTTGGCCTTGATAATGATTAAACTTTTTAATAATTGCTTGTAAATGGTTAGATGTAAATGGTGTTGGATCTTTGTAAATGTTTATATGATTTTTAGAACAACAATTAAATAGTAAAAACCTTATAATACTTAAACCATTTTATCATCCACAAAATCTCTTACTTCATCTTCTCCATTATAGTCACATCAAATTATTATAAAATGGAATGTTCAAGGACAAAATGAATATTGTGATATTTTCCCCAATCAAGTTTCTATGGAAGAGGTATCTCTAACTAAAACTATGGAAAAAAATAGAAGTCTACAAACATAGTCTAGTGCCATTCAAACTGAAGAATAGAAAACTAAAACAAATTTATAGAAATTGCATTTGCAAAGAGAAAAATGGAGAGGACATGATAGGAATGCAATGTGTTAGTCATTTTTCATTGTAAATGATAATAACATTATTGATGGAAGCAAACCTTAAATCATGAGGTGTATGATTTGTCATGTAAATTTTGTCCATTATAATCCAAGAACAAAAGAAAGAAGAGGAATTATAACATATTTTAAGAAAAATGGCATAACATTTTGGAAAAAGCATGTAGATGTAAATCATGACGTAGTTGCAAATAGATTTGAAGAAGAAGTGAACTCTCCATGAAGAAATATTCTTGAAAGACAACTTGCAAAAAAGAGACCAAATGTGTCTAACTCTCAAATATTAAAGTTTTTTGGTGCAAAAGATCCTTTTAAAAAAGATGTTGTGCAACAAAAGAAATTTTTGCAAGACCTTGCCCTTTTGGTTGTTAAACATCATCTGCTTTTTCAATTTGTTGAAAGCACTTAGTTGAAGCATCTTGTAATGTATTTATGTCCAATAGTTGTGTTTCCATCAAGAAAAACATTTTCACAAGAAATATTGCTTGATTTACTGGAAAAGACGAAAGAAGAATATATGTTACTTAAATTGAAACAATGTTATTTTGCAACAACTAGTTTTGATTTGTGGATGTCAAAGGGTGCACATGATGTTTTTGCATTGGTTATCAATTTTTTGAATGAAGAATAGTAGCTTCAACACATTATAATAAGACTATTTGAGACAAATGAAACTACAAGGTAGGCTATGGCAAGAAATTTGATTGAATTGTTAAATCAATATGATTTAAGGAAGAAAATTACTACATATGTTAAGGATGAAGGTGCAAATTTGAATGCCATGACGACAATTCTAAAATTTGTGGTGGATTGTGAAATTTTTAGTATGGAGGAGAGTTTCCAAGGCACTTGCTTTTGTCATGAATTTTTAAAGCATGTCAATATGGGACAACTGGAATTTTTTTTTGTAAAAACTTGAAACATATTTCTATTAAGTCAACCTAGTTTAATTTACAAAATGCATAACTTGGCCAAAGAAGTCTAGCAAAAGGATGATAGGAATGGATTAAAGCTTGCATTAATTCTAGAATTCATTTAAGAAAGTTAAACACTTTTGTCAAAACAAGGTATTTTTTAATTATTTAAAAAAATATATAAATAAAGATTTGGTTTGCAAATTTGCAATCTTTTCTTTTTTATAAGATTACGAACATTTTATTCAATAATGTTTAGGTTTGCAAGCAAAATAATCTTGTTTTAAGAGGCCTTATTATTCAGAAAGGCCATTGTATTATGTTATAGTTCATAAACTATTGTTTGTGCTTTTAGCCGAGTTCCCCTTATTATCACTTGGCATATTTGTCAAACAATTGTTAATTGTTTATCTCCAGTTGTTATTGCCTGTGTTCTAAACTAATCCAAAGATCATTAGTTGCTTAGTGATGCATTAAACAATGCCATCAAAATGAATTCCAAGTTAAAGGAAGATGTTGGAATTGTACAAAAATTAGACTAGTTTATGGATGATGATTCTGCAATTACTTTTGAATTGTCTTTGTTTGCTTTTAACATTAAAGAAAAAGTTTGTGGTGTCCTTGATTATTTTCTTTCATTTCTAAGAAACTATGAAGAAAGAAAAGCCCATAACATGTTTTCCTTGATGTTAAATCCACGATCTAAAAGCCTTTGTTTGGTATCTTCATTTGTTGGTCGTGAATAAAACATTTCTATTGTAGAAGAGTATATTTGGAAGTCTTTGCAACCTATGCTTTTGAAATGTTATCATAATTTACATCATGTGGAAAATTCTGATATTGAATTTATAGAGCATAGATTTTATGAAGATAACAATTAAGATATTTTTTGAGATGATTGCCAACACAAGTGAACTAGTGGCAAAATTGGTTAACATAGAAATCTTGATTTTTAGGACATTTCAAGTGGATCCTAAAGAGATCAAATGGCCTCTACAATGGTGGCAGAAGCATGAATCTATGTTCCCCACTATTGGTTTCTTGCTCGACAAATATTAGGAATTGTCGATCACAAATAAAAATAATAAGGATTTTTTATTTAGCTTGCATATTCACCAACTTTAAAAGATGTTTTTAATTAGAAAAATCAAAGAAATTAATTTTTGTTAACAAAAATTAGCCTAATGATGTCGAAATTGGTTGTAAATATCTTAGTGATTTAGTAGAGTTTATTGAGATGGATGAACAATTAGAAGAAGAGTTATAAAAATTTGAAGGTGAATTTGAATGAGAAGAAATTTCAAATAAAAAATTTTATTTCTTGTTTTAGTTTAGTATTAGTTTTGTTTCATTTTTTGCAAGTAATTTCTTTTTTTTAATTAATTAAAATTAAAATTAAAATTAAAAAATTAAAAATATTGGATTTTTTAAATTTTGAAAACTGGCTTGTGAGAATTGGTGCTAAAAACTAGGGTTAATATTTTTTATGAGAATCGGTAGGGCTGAAAATAGATGAGAATTTTTTTTCCAAAAATCTAAACCCTTAAAGGTTACCAAAATCATTTTTAAAAAATTAAGGTTTTTTAAAATGGTTGTGATAATCAAAACTTGCGATTCTCACAAAAAAGGTGAGAACTGCCCAACACTAGAAAAAACCCAAACCATTTTCTATGCTTCTTCCTTCATTAACTTTTGAAGTTGATACAACAACAATGTAAACTTTGATGGCAACCTTTACATTGCACATTTTGCAATAGTTGTGTAATTTAAATTCAATGGGATCAAAGCTTTGCTACTAGGTAAAACCCTATAGTATAACTTGGCATTTTATTTTTCTATTGATAGTATGATGATGAAGAATAGATTCAAAAAAATTGCATGTCAAAGGATATATTTTTTGACACAGCCCACTCATTGTTAAAATGGATATTAGGTATCATCTTGAAATCCCTATGGAAGTTAAGTTAAGATGGCCTATGCAATTTGCAAGTTCTATCATGGTTAATCCTTTTACTTTGAAGGGAATTATTTGCAATAGGCAAATTTATTATGGGGTTGGTGCTTCACAAAGTTGTTAAAGATGTGAACATTGTTTTTAGAAATTTGATTACATGGTTAATGGGACAACACATGGAAGTTGTGATGTCAAAGTTCAAAACTAATGTGACTTACCCAATGTCCATGGTGTGATAAATGATATACATATTTCCATTTCAAAACCTAACATTCCTTTTGTTGAGGACTATTATTATCGCAAGACATGAATTGTTTCTTTTATTGTTGCACAAGCTTGTAGTGGATGTTAAAAGGTGTTTCATTGACTTTTATGTTTGTCTTTCTGAAATTGTAAGTGATTTTCAAGTTTTTGGAAGTCTAATTAGGTGTAATCATACTAACATGTACCATTAGTAATTGTAACCATTGTTTATTTTTTTGAAATTTTTATTATAAATTTAAAAATATATTAATGGATTTTTTTATATAAAATGTTATTGTGAATATATTATGTACATATCATAAATATACGGAATCAATCTAATGAGTAAAAATTTGTAAATTTACATTTTTAAGGACTTGTAACCAATGTTTAAAAACAATTTTGACACTAAAAACACAATTTGAAAATATTTATGACATATTTTGGAATTTTCCTCATATAAAATTTAACATAATAGATACATAAACTTTAAATGTTTTAAATGTTTTTTGAAAAAAATATTTTAAGAATTCTTTAAAAGGGGCACATGTGGCTCCTTATAGTGTCGTTGGACCCAATCTTTATAGACAAACTCAATACCTCGAGGGGGGAACTACTTGAAAAAAATAGAATATATGTGAGTAAAAATATAAGGTGCAATATATTGGTAGTTGAGTAAAAATTATAAGTTAATTAGTTCAAAAACAGGGTTATGTATATTTTGAAATTAAAATTAAAATAAATATAGGGTATGTGTAAATTTTTAATAGTAGAAAATTTTTATTTAACGAAATAGCATGTGTATTAAAGATTTAAGGTATTAGTTGTTAGTAGGTTCAATTATTGTGAAATAATGTTTTGATTAATTGTATAGGGTGATTATAGGGTTAATAAATTAGTTTAAACTTGGGTTTAATACATTAAAATGAACATGGAAAAGAATGTTTAGAAATTTAAGTTTGACATTTAAGGTTTTAAATTTTAGGGTTATAGGGAGGTGGCGAAGCCTTCTTGTAACAATAACTTAATTTGTTTATTTAAGGTTCAAGCACAAGCTTTTATGTTTTTTTCTATGTCAAAGTGGTCAAAAGGATTTTTGGACTTAGGATTTCAAGGAGCACACAAGCAAAATTTTCTCATTCCAATTTTTTTTATTAAAAACGATTAATATAAGGTATTGAAATTGCATGCCACAAAAAATTTATAAACAAATATAGGGTGGCTAAAATATATGCATATCAAAAAATTAGATAATAATAAAGGGGGCGAGGGGGGGGGGGTAATAAATCCAAAATCTAATACCCCTTCAAAAATAGTTATTTGATGCATGTAGGTCCTAAAAATAACATTAAATGTCCCTTCGAGCTCAATACATGGTTTTCAATATGGACATAGGTAATCAAAATGGGTTTTCTCCTTACCTTCTTGTTGATAAAAGGTACCCATTGCTTCCTTGGATCATGACCCTTCACAAGGAAGGACAACAATATTCAATTCTTGAATTATTGTACAACAAAAGGCACATATGTGGGTGTTTAATAGTAGAAAATGCCTTTGGCATTTTGAAAAAGAGTTTTAGGGAGTTATTGTGCAAAACAAATTTGGATGTCACCTTGGTTCCAAATGGTTTCACTTGGTGTTGTCTTCTCTTAAAGGGGACACTTAGTGTAAAGTTTGGGATCTATGTGCGTTAAATGACTATTTTAGGGCGGTATTAGATAATTGTCCAATCTATTTTTTTATCACCCTATTATTATCTAGTTTTCTAATGTATACATATTTAAGCCACCTTATATTAATTATAATCCATTATTTCAAGTTATTACATACCTTGTATTATAAATAAATTGATTATTTGAATAAAATATACCCTATTTTTAGCTAATTAACTTATATTTTTACCCAACAACTATTGTATTGCACCCTATATTTTTATTCACGTATTTTATACTTTTTTTAAGCGTCCCCCTTGAGTGTCTTCTCCACAACATTATAATTATTGGTCAAAAAGACGAGGACAATCAAAAACTTTTGCATGTTTTGGAGCTAATGGCAACACAAGATGTGAAGAGGCCAAATGTCCATCATGATGTAAAGGTACATATTAGGATAAAGGGGCAAAAAACATTCAAGTGAACAACATTAATTTGTAAATAAATTATCTTGTAGCTCAACAAAACTTGGTTTGAATTTAGATGGTATTTTTCTTTGCTAATTGGCTTCATTAATAACTAATAGTTGCAATGCAACATGGTTTTCTTATGATGTCATTTCAATGCCAAAATATTTTGAACCTTGTGTCTTTCTTTTGCCTTTGTTTTTAATTTTGTCCCTTGATGGTGTGCCAATTTAAAAAGAATGATCACTACGTAGTTCAAAAATGCATTAAAAATAGGAATTGAATTGCTATTATGTCCATATTGATCAATTTGCTTTAATTATGTACATGCATGTGAGTTCTTTGAACTTCCAAGGAACAAGGACAAAGGATTCCTATTTGGTTTATGAAACATTTGATCATTTTTACCAAATGCATCCTTTCCAAATGCTTCCATGGTGTATTGTTGTTTTTTTTGAAAACTTTTTATTGTTTTGGAATCTTGTTGATAGATTTTTTTTAGACTTGTTAGTGGCCATTTTGTAGTTTAAGAGGCCATAACTTTAGAGATTGTTGTTCCTATGTTTGATGGACTACCAATAACACAATTTCACAACATTACTACTTCCAAGCTTTTATTGTGTTGATTTTTTTTTGCAACAATCGCTACTAAATATCATGGTGTTTTAAAAGGTTCAAGTTGATTAATTTGTCATTTTTGATTTATGGACATGTACATTTTGATTAAAGGTTAAGGGCTTGAATGACACATGTATTTTTTTATTGATCAATTTGACTATAGTGATTTATTTGACTAGATACATCTAGTCAAGTTGTATGACCTTAGTCAAAATGGTCAATGATTTTTAATCAAGTGGAACATTTAATCAAAATGATCAATGTTCTTTAATAAAATGTGACATGATTTGCTACCTTATGTATTTATCTCCTACCTATTCATCCACATATTTACCTAACTAACTACTTACCTATCTATTTACCTATACATTTTGTTGGTAGCTATTTTAGTTGCTATTGTTGAGTTAATATTGTTTGCCATGAAGGCATCCACATAGGATATTGTGGAACATAACATTGCATGTGTGGGCATTGAGTATTTATTTATTTTTTTCTATCTTCAAGTTACCTTTGATTTACCTCCATGTATGGCCGGGCCTTTACCCACTTATGTAGTTGCATAGGTAGTGTGAAGTGGAAGTAGGAAGGTTTACAACATAGGTTGCCAAGGTGGAACCATGGTAATGTTTTGAATGGATGGTGCATTGGTGGATGCTTGGTCACATAATCCCACACTTGGGCGATTAGGTTAGGCTACAAGTGGTTTTACCAAGGCTTGTTCCAAATGTAATTGATGTTCCCCATCCCCATGGTTGATTCTAATCACAAGAATTTATATCATAATAATGTCTGATTTATATCATAGAAATCTTTGATAAGACATTGTTATGTCTGATTTATAATGCAAAAAAAATTAAATGGAAAAAAAAAATTCTATTAAAAATCCTTGGTTTAAAAAAGAAACAAATTGCCAAAATGAGAAAATTTAAAAATCTTGCCAAAATTCAGCACAACTGGCCACAACATGAGAGGTGCTTAAGATTTTTCTACTTTCATATTTTGAATACTGCCAAATTTGGCTAAATACTTCTTATGGAGGATCACCACTTGAGCAACATCACAAAATCAAATTTCTTTGTCTATGTATGGCAGGTGTTTTTTAAATTGCATTTTTTTTTGAGAAAAAAGGAGGAGGAAAAGGGTCCCTTGAGTGTAGCATTTAGCATGATCAAGACTAAGTAGGGAGTTGAACTCTTGAAACCCACACCCAAAAAGCAAAACAATTTTATGAGTAAACTCCTAACCATAGGTGACAATGAAAATCACCTCAAGAATTTCAATATATAATGAGCTCTCTATCATGTCCAACACATGAGAGTTTTACTCTTTAAAACTTGAGATTAAGAAAGCTGCCATGATAAATTAAAAACTCAATTTAATAGCCATTTTGAAAACCATAATAATTTGCAAAAACCAAGATTTCTTAAGAAGAAGCATAATTAAATTATTACTCCTACAAATTCAACACAAGCAACACTCCAATCCAAGCATGTGTGCACCATAAGGGCCGACGGTGAAATGAGGACATTGCTGTGTTGTTTGGCTCTGAAACCAATGTTGTTAATTGTTGAAAGATGGCAATGTTGTCTAGAAGAGGACCCAACCTCCCTCCAACTTTACTTGCAAACTGGATAGTCACATTAGTGTACGTTTCTGCATCAAACCTCAATTCAACAGTCTCCCATTTCACCACATTTGATTGTAATCCCTTCTTTCGCTTCGACTGCAAAACCCAACACAAGAAAAAAGTATTTTTGCATCCCAATCAGATGAGCTCCCCAACTGTTTCAGATGTTTCAGTGCAGAAGATCCTGGGTCCAAACCCAAGTTTGCACCATTGTATAAAGAAATTCCACAAGAATTCTGAAATTTCTTAAGCATATCAGACAAGCATTGCCAAAGATGCACATAAGATTCACATCTGTGAAGAAAGTGCATGTGGCACATAAGATTCACATCTATGAAGAGTTCTGATGCACATACAAGTCACATCTGTGAAGAAGCACAATGCATAAGAATTTTTCATGTGCATAGTAAGATTGACATCTGTGAAGGATTTTCTTTAGTTTGAGATTGTGAGGATACTTGAGGTAGCATATAGGAACTCACAGTTACAAGGTCCGTTAATAAGGTCTTTCCAGTTGCTTGTACTTTGACTGTCACCTCTAATTTTGTGGAGCATTGTTCGGGTATCCCTTGTTTGTCTGTCTCTGCAATGTCAGGGTTGGTTGCAATGTCCAAAAGAATGGCATAAGTGGATTTGGGTGTGGTGCCAAAGTATGTTATGATACTCCCACCTGTGTTTCCATTCATGTCCAACACGCTAGAACTGTTGTCTGAGGATTGGAACCTTGAACCCCGTAACAATTTCACATTCCCAGAATTCACAACCCAGTTTTTGAGTGCAGTTGAGGGAGATTGCAAGATGCTTGATGTCAATGACTCAAAGTCTATGGTCAAGACTTCAAAGCTTCCATTGTCAATCATGTTGTCAAGAATGACCTGAAAAAAACAATACCAAAATCGTGGTGTCAGCTCCATTGCCATCTGAAGAAGAAGAAGAAGAAGCCAGCTTGAAGTCAAAACCCTAAACTGACGAAACTGCAGAGATTATTGTAACTTTGGATATAGAATTCATGATTGAAACTGGTGACCAGAATTGTGACCCAAAAGAAAGTTTCAAGCAATGAGAGAACTCAGATTTCTAAAGGGTGCACAACAAGACCTGGTTCAGATTCCTGATCACCTGGATATCATCAACAAGGATTCCAATGGGACCAGGTGTGGTGCTCTCCAATTCCAGTCTCATCGATTTTCCAGTACCCAAGAAGGCCCATTGTCTGGCCATCCAAAGGAGTGGTGCACGGCTGGGATAGGGATTACTTTGTGCCACAAACATGCGGTGCCGCACTGTGTAGCTGATTATTCCTTTCTCAGAGATTGTGACTTGCATTGCCTTGTAAAGGGGGCCTCCATCTGGTTGGCCTGTGAAATGCAGGGAGAGATAGTATCTTGCCTGTTTGCGTGTTGTGTACAGATCACTGCTTTGGATAGCTCCTGCTCCACCTTTCGTATTCAGATGCACACAATAGGAGGTGTTTGCTATAGCAGGATCAAATGCTTGAGATGACACAACCTGTAAGTGCAAAATATCAAAACACATTTCCAGATTGCAAACCACACACCCCAGAGAACCAGTAAGATAGGAGTGATGCTTCTGAGCACAATGTCAGGAGCATACCCTAAGCAAAGTGTATTGCCATACCCTAGAGAATTTATTTACTCCATGAGCACTGCCATGGATGGCAGGAAGTTTTTGCAAATTTTTTTGTAAGACAATATTAATCTTTCATACATGAAAAGAAAGAGAGAAAGCAACTTTTGCATCTGAAGCAAAAAAATTGCAGTACCTGAACTGAATTCTTAGTCACCCTCCATGCTGGAATGTAAGCACCAATCTGGAAAAAAAACCCAATATCTTGAGTAGGTTTCAACAAACTCAAGGAGAAGGGCTCGTTCTCGAACCCACCATTGAATACCAAGTTCACTGGATCGCTTCCACATGTGGTCACAGCAACAGTGAGAGTTGTGAAGACAACCAGCTGCAGAAGCAGAGCTACCACATGACATGGTGGCAGCGGTGGTGGGAGTGGGAGATGATGATGATGTACTGATTCTGAAATGATCTGGAGGTTTGATTGTAGGCCAAATGGATTGAACCCAAGTCTTCTCTGAACACAAATCAGTGGAGACATTGCAGATGACACAAACAAGTTCTTGGGGCCTGGCTAGGCCCCAGAAAAATGAGCACATGGGGCCGTCTGGTTGGACCTTTTTTACAACATGAAGTATCAAGGGAACATGGGAGTTACTACAAACCCATAGCCACAGTGGATCTGTAGTAGTAGTGGATCTACTTCTTCACAGCCCCAAAATTCTATGACTCTGCCACACAAGTGTATTATGTCTCTCTGATGCATTCAACTCTATCTTCAATGTTTGAACTTCCCTTGATAATGTTCAGCGGAAATGGATGATGGTGGGGGGGCTGACGGGTTGTTGTCCCAAATGCAATAACTGTAAGAACCACCTCAATGCCACCATCACTCACAACCAGGAACAGGTCCACCACTAAGCAGTTAGTTCATCCAACTCCTTTCCATCTGCAGACATTCAACAGACAACAACTCATGCTTCCCATCCAGCAAGGTGGGTATTCTGCAATATGGGTATTTCTTCTCCCTGAACCTCAAATTTTGTAGCGTCTTCCCAACAGCAGCAGTTGGAGTACATCCTCACATTTACGTGGATGGAGTTACCCACTTACAATTTGCTCAGCTCATGCCATGACCATAGCTGTGTCTTCAAGATAGAATTGAAAGTTTTGAGTTACTGTGTAAGAGCCACAGCCATTGATTAGCCAATTCAAAGTACAAAACAATGAATGAGATGGAAAGCTTAGTTTCTTGACAAAGTGAATGATTATGTGAAGGAAACTTCCACAAATCTTTGCTGAATGAAGAGAGGGAATTGAAAATGAGAGCATTCAAAGCAACATCAGCAATATTACAAGTCTCAGGTATGGTAGCACAATGTTCAAATATTGACCTTACTATTTATAAGCATAAGAAAAGGCTGGCACATACATACAGCCAATCTTGAGTGTATCATCATAGCAATTGCAAGTGCAAGGACATAGTGATTGGCAATGCATACAACCTAAATTTCACAACTGAAATCGAACAACCCAAACTTTCAAGCAAAGAGCTTTCATACAATCAGTATGTTCTTATGTGTTTTCTAAATGCATGGATATATCTGTAAGATTGCAGAGAGTTCTTCACAATAAATTGGGTAGGGCTGTTGTTCTTTGAGTTGCAAGAAGATACATCATGTCCACAATCCTCTACCCCATCATTTACATCCAAAGGGAACTTAGGGCTATTGGCAAAGGTGGTAATACCCCAAGAACTATCCCCCATCAACTCTGTTAAATCAAGGTAGTGACAAGTGAATTAGGTACTCATGTTTCCTCTAGCTCGGTGAAAAGCATTACCTTCTTGGATGCATACTTTTCAACCTTTGGTGCATGCTTGCCCTTTGCCAAATTTTGTTGGTTGCTGGTGGTAATTACCCTCAATTCTTGGAGACAAAGAGATATGTAATTCCTTGTCTTGCCTATCTTGCTTCAAGCTTTCCTTCAAAGTGGGTCATTACAATTTAATTCAAGGTCGTAATTGTTAGGTCCCCTTGTGGAGCTCTTCTCCAAGAATTCTCCACAATTATGCTTTGGGTTACCATTTATATCAATTACATCAAAATGAAAATGACAAGAAAACAACAACAAGAAGCATGAGTACAATCATCACTCACAAAAGAATGAAACCATCACCTTCATGAAAGGCCTCAATAGTGTTAAGTTATTGAATTATACTTAAGTTTTTTTAGCCTTGCAAAAGTTGGATAGCTAGTTATGATATCTAGCAAAATCCTATTATTGCTAGCTACAATTTGCACATAAATTTTTTAGCCCCTTTGTGAGTGGATGCTTTGAGTGCACTTGGAGTTGAATGATAGAATGTGTAAGCATGGAAAGATTGCAATATATCGTTATTTTGGTGTGACTAAAATTCAATTTTTGTAGATCTTTTGTGAAGTTGTGTGCGTTACTTGTTATATGTGATCTTAAGACAAAATTAAGAGGAATTTAATGTTTAGGTTGTGATTTTGATTTATGATTTGTTTGTGGTGAATTTATCTCATTCAGTTTGTTGCTATGTTTTATGGATGAAGTTGATTTAGTTGCTTGTTGGTTTAAATTACATGCAAAAACATATTAATGTCCATGTTGTACAAATGATGAGTTGCATCATGTATTATTTGCCTAAGTAAGCACGAAACATCTTCTCAAATTGAAAAAGCTTTCTCATTTACAATGCTTAACATCAAATCATGTTAGAATGAATAATCATGTGCATTAGTAAAAAACCCTTTTTTCTTAACCAAAAGTTTTCAACTATATGAGATTTGCAACTATGTTCCAACTGATTTTTTAAAAATTTTAAATAAAATTATGATAATTATCAATTGAGTCAACTTGTCTACTATATTGGTATATAGTTAAAAACATTTTTCAATTAGGTGGTCATTTGCTGAATATTCCCGAAATCAACAATGTTTTTAACTTGAACACTCAACTATGTTGGTAAACAATGTGAAGCATGTTTTAACTAAGGGGCCATTTTCAAAATATTTTTGAAATCTAATGTTCTTTAGTTGTACATAGTCAAGGCATTGATTAGTGTTCAACTATTTTGGTGACACCATCAACACATACATACATATGATAAAATGTATTAAAGGATGGGTGAAATGTAATCTTGTTTGCAACTTTGTTGTAATTATCTCTTTCAACTAAACAAAACAATTAGTAGGCAACTTTAATTATATATATATAATATTCATAATATCTATTTGAAATTATGATAACATTAAATTACATGTAAATTTTATTTGTATAAATGAATGATTTTTTTGTGCATATAAATATTAAATATTAAATTAAAAATAAATTTTAAGGAAAATCTAAATGGATGTTAGTAATAGTGTTTATGTTCAATACAAATGCAATCTATTATTTCTATGGAGATCATTACAACATATCAAGTAATGATACATAAGTAATAATATTGTCCAACTTTAATGTTTATTCAATTTTATACACATGATATCTTAATATTTGTGTAAAATTATGATAAAACTCATTAAACATTAATGTACCCTTTGTTATGGGCCCAAGTTTAAATTCATTCAATTGAATTTTCTTTTGAAACCCCTTTTTGTAATTTGTTTCAGTTTCCAACAACAATACCCATTAAAAATTCAATAATATTGTTCACATTAAAAATTTCAAAATTATGAAATCAACTTCATTAAATCAAACTTGGTGAAGGCTTATAATCATGAAATAACCTAATTTAATGATTATGAAACATTGCAAATAATCATGAATTGACTTAATTTAGTATGAAACATATAGTGAAGCCAAAAAAATTAATGTTGAAGTTCAATAGACAATTAAAGAAATTTAAAAAAAAATCCATTTAAGGATTACATATCTTTTTTAAAGTCAAAAGCTTTATAAAAGAGTGATCTAGCTTAGTAACAACTTTTGGAAAATATGGTTGCATTTGTAACAAAAAGTTATGAAATTTTCCTACTTTTGGAAAGCTTGTCATCATGGAGATTAATTGTGCATGAATGCAATAATGCTTATTTTTCACATAAAAAACAACATGCAAGAAAAAAATCTACCCTCCATATTACAAAAAGTGTATGGAATGGTTTAATTATTTTCTTGCATTTGTTCAATGTGCAACACACAAGTATCACCAAGTTGAATTTTGAATATCAAAACACAACTTTAATTTTGAATACCCTTGCTATTGGCTTATGATTATGTTATGTTATATAAATGATTTCAAATCATGTAACCTTATATCCAAATTCATATTTTGTTTGTATTATATCAAAGGGGTGCAAATACACAACATTTGATGTTAATATGTGTGAGCTAGCTCAAAGGAAGTCATTTAGAGAGAGATAGAAAATATTTCATAAAGTAGATTACTTAATCCAAAATGGTAATTGACACAAACATGAATAAAAGTTGATTGAATGAATCAATTTGACTCAATTGAAAACACTAGCAAATACTCAATTTGCTTTTCATTATTTGATTGTTTCAAAGTATGTTGGAGTATTTGTCATCTATTACAACC
>Ga0209208_10002776_pt1 | contig 25166 bp, 13 predicted proteins | sample S1TSphfallax_3_FD_187694 | JGI IMG/M metagenome (GOLD analysis project Ga0209208, IMG submission 187694) | Host-associated microbial communities from peat moss isolated from Minnesota, USA - S1T2_Fd - Sphagnum fallax MG (SPAdes) (version 2) | ecosystem: Host-associated > Plants > Peat moss >...
CTATAAGACTTAACGTGTCATAAATTTAAAGGGAGTATGACTGTTCATCAGAACTTTCAAATTGCAATGTAAATTTTGGTCCAATTTCTAACACAGTCTTTAGCTCATCGATCTTGATAAATTTCCTGTCGCAACCTTAATCTTGGGCTCGCGACCAAGGCAATGGCTTGTGAAGGTGCGGGCCAAGAATGAGGCATGAGAGTCACATTTCATGCTCCCGGGAGTGTGGGAGAGTGTGAGGGAATGAACCCCTACACTCTCGAGTGAGCTCCCTTTTCAGAGAATGATTGTAGGGGTCAAAACCCATTGGATTGATAAGTTTCTTATATCATTGAAAATCTCTTGAAACGTAGATGTCTAATATGGGCTTGCATGACCCATTTGGACACTTAAAACACAAGTTATGGCCAAAAGAAGAGCCAGGAGTCAAATTGCCAATTTGACTCCCGAACATTAAAACTCGGGAATCTCCCCAATTTCCTTGTGTGTAGGTGGTGTGCGACATACCATTGGAAAGAACTTGACAAGGGTTACAAATTTTCTTTAAACCTCATCTTAATCGAAGGTCTGCACACAAAGCTATGGGCCCCTGAAGTAGTAGGAATCCCAACTTTGGAAATTTCAAGACTCCCATTTGAGAGTCCCAGGACAAAATGACATTTGGGTGATGGTCCCATGGCCAAGCACAGAGTATACTATAAGGGGGGAGGTGGTGGCTTTGCCCAAGTCTAGGTTGTGGTGAATTTTGTGAATCTGTGTTTGCCCGTGGCTCGTCCGTGCACCAAAGTGCTCCAACTACACACTAACCAACTTGTTGTTTAGTTTGTGTAGGTCCGTGTGAGTAATTAAGTTGCTTGTCAATCTTCCTAGTCCCCATTTCGAAACTCTAGAATGCCCCTCTACCCTTGAAGTGTTACAAATAAAAGAACGTGCCCCAAATCCTTCTCCTTTTGTTGTCTTCACCTTTGGACTCATCGTTGAGTCCATCAAGGAGCTGGGGGTGCGTCATTTTCACTAGCTTCGACTCTTAAAACCTCATCTCCTACTTGAAACAGATGTTCAATTCTAGGTATGAAAAACCCAATGAAATGGTTGGGGGATGAAGATGATTTCGGTATCTAGATGTCATCCACTTGTGGAACTTATTCTTCTTCATCAAAGATAAAAACAGATACATTAGGAAAAGTAGGAAGTAAAGAAAAACCTAAACTAAAATTGTGCAATGTTTCTCACTTCCAACTCCATCATAAACTTTGCTCCATACCAGAACATGAATTCCAAAGCCATTGTGGTTGACTTTCACAACCAAATATGCAATATGTGCTTGTCTAGGGTCAATGCCCATAATGTGCACCATCCTAAACCCCCATATTCGAAGTATTAGAACTGCCATAGTTGGAAATTGATCAAATCTTGGTCTATCAAACCTACGAGTTGTTTGTTGCTAAAAAATATTTTGGGTTGTTAATTTTTGGACAAATTCACTATTGCTGGATTATGACATATGCAGTCATGGCTCTACCTTAAAGCTAAACAAATATAAAATAACTTTGATGACCGAAACGACTTTATTACCAAAAGAGGGCTACAACAAAATCACATTTGATGACATAGAAATCAAAGGAGTTTTTGTCTTGTGTTGAAATTCTCAAAGAGGTGTGACGGCAACTCAACACTAAAATTAATTACTATATACAAAACTTAAACTATAGACTATGGACCAAGAAGAATTAATATTTTTTAGCTTCTCCCTCTTGAACCCAATTGGTCTAAACATGGCAATTTATAAATTCAACCCCCAACTTTAGAACATGAACCCCACCATAATTTCCCACAACTTAAAACCCATGAAGTTGAACAAGAGAAGGAATAAACACTCAAATTACCCATTACAGATCCAACTTCAAATTCCCAAAATTATTTTGGTACACAATCACTTCCTTCCAAAATAGATCCCACAATACCCCAACATTGTGAAATTTATCCCCATCACAATCCCAATTACCATGAATAGCCATTCCTGAAACCCTTGTAGTTTTGATTACCTTTTTCAATCAGTCCCTACATTATGCATTCACTATAAAAAAAATTGTCTTTTGCAACTTGATTTATGACTAGGTTGTTAGTCACGGAAGACATCTATGATTACATGATTATGTAGTTGAATAGCTAAGACACATTATTTAACACACCTAGTCGTAAGTGTGGCTCAATCGCAAAACAATTTATGACTATGACTTTTGCAACTGTAAAATCATGGAGGTCATCAATGCTTGATGAGATCCATAAATTATGACCGTTGGATATAATTCATTAAATATGAAATAAATATGTTCTCCACCCACGCCATGTAAACAAATAGTATAAAAGCTAAAAACCCAATAGGTACAACTATGTGGTTTCATCCATTTCAATGAAAAATATATGCATGATATAAATAATGTTTTTTTGGTGGAAAACTTTCCCCACTTGGCAACAAAAAAAAATGGGCGTGGGAAGGGGCCCAAAGAGTTTTTGGAAAAAATTGCACCAAATGATTTGCTCATCATGCATCATAAAATTAATTGTTTTGAATAGAGGGGGATGGGGTATGGATAATTACATATTATTCTAAGGAAGAGTTAACTTTTTAATCAAAGAAACATTTGTGCGCTGAAGTTTTATAGCGACTCCAAGTAATGTTGCAAATTGTGCTGCTAAATTTTATTCAAATATATCACTTTGGCAAAATTTGGTTTTTTTCACACAATAGGCCAAGCCTCGTGACATGTGTGAAGAAAGCTTTGGGATTTCATCCATCACAATGTACAATATGTGATGTTTTACATTGAAATTGTAGTTTGACATTAAGCTATTGCACATATTATACTAACTGAATAGTGTAGCTTGTGTTGTCGGCTGAAGTTTAAATTTGTCACCCAACTAATTTTTCTTTCCAACATTATTTTCTAGAATGTAATTGAATTTTCAAAGAAAAAAATGATTCAAAATTCAATATCTTCTGCACCTAAGGTATGAAAATTTCCAAATCAGTTTTATTAAATTGTATTATGAAGACGTAAGGAAGTCAGTTTCATTTTATTTCAATTAACATGCAAAAAAATATAAGGCATAATTTTTCAATAAATAATTTACTTAAATATAAATAGGGTACATATAATTCATCATATATATATATATATATATATATATTTATTTATAAATATTTTTTGAAAATACCTTTTTATCTCAAGTTCTTCCTAAAACAATTTACAAGGACTGATTTACTCAACTATTGAGAGCTTTCCAATAACACCAAGAGTGTGCTCAAAGTTTTCTATAATTTTCAGTTTTGATTTAAATTATTTTTTTGTGAAAAATTTGTTTAATATTCAATAACTTCTCCACCATAGGTCACAACATTATGAAACTAATTTGGTGCAGCCCTACTCATGAAGCGCTTTCCAACAGTACCAAGAGCATGGCAATCAGTGTCTTTTTTGTTTTGTATTTTTGGACAAAATTTCGCCAAATTTTGATCTGAGAAATATGATTTGGACCTATACACAGGATTTTACATGGAAAAAATGACCCAAATTCGCCATATTTCGAAATTTTTTAATTCTAGATCGCCAGATTTTTATGATAAAGTTCCATTAGGTAGCCAAGAATATAGAAAGATTCTGTTTTTTTTCCTACTTTCATATCTAATATGTAGCCAAATCTGGCTAAATCATCTTATGGATAATCACCACCTTTGCTACATCACAAAATTGAAAAAAAGAACCCTGATGCCAATAGATGCTAGGGTTTGGGAGATCTTGACATGACAAACAAAACATGGGGTGTGTGATAGTGTGGCCTTGCCATTTGCATGAAAAAGTATCTTTCAAGGCAAAAGAAGAATTATGAAAACTCAAATATTTCACCATGTGGAAGTATAATCTTCAAAAAATCTTCTAAAACAAACCAAAGTCCTTCAAGATATTATAACTCTATAACTAGTTTCAATTTTCAACACAAGCCAAAATATCATCTTTCAAAAGTCCTCATATAATAAAAATAGACCTTGGTATTACCTAGGGGCCAAAATCCCTTAAGCTACTATACTCTATAATGAATCTAAACACAATATCCTTGCCTGGGTAGGCAAGGCCAACAAAACAAACAATCTACCCTCCTTTGCATATGGATGTCAAAGTAATGTCAAATTACAATTTTAATGTAACATATGTCACAATAATCATCACATATTTGTACATTGTAACAATGAAACCACAAAGTTCACTTGACACACATTGTGTCATGAGCAGCTGCCAATTTGTATGAGAAAAGCCACATTTTGTCATACTAGTACCGTAGTTACAAGATCATCTTGATAAATTAGATCTCACAACACATAGTAAGTACCCTGTATGTGTGGAAAATCATGTGTTTGCAAGCTGCCCAGGTAGTTCCAAATTAAGGGGGTGATGGATCAATCAGCCGACTTTACCAAATTTGCATAAACAAAAGTTGATGATTGTTGTACAAATGATTTGAAAGCTTGGGTGTGGGTGGAGCAGCTGGATCCAGTTATTAGAATACCAGGAGCTAATCTTAGCAAAATTCACAATCCCAGGAAAGGCTTCTCCAGGCCAATTTTGCCTTGCACATGATGAATTGGTCAAGTCCAAAGAATATATATATATATATAGTCCCCAGAATCTGCAAATAAGTATTACTAGTAATGCTCCTATTTTGTTTTCAGGAACCTGGTCAATGGGTGATGCAGCTACCAGCAGCTGGTCTCCTCTCTTTTTCACAAGTCCTTCTTGTTCTTTTGTTGGCAAGAAATCAAACTTGCTTGGCAGTACTCCAACAGCAGCACCTCCACCAAACACTAACTACTACTGAGAGAGAAGTTACAAAGAGAGAGAGAGAGAGACAAGAAGATTGTAATTTAACTGCTCAATCCTGATGTACTATAATATAACTCCTCAAGACTTTCATTTCCACATGTTTTGGAGATTGTAATGCTCCGAGATAAGTTCATGTTATAATTGAATTTCTTTTGAAATGTTTTTGAACAAACAATGGTGGCAATACTTAGGAACCTAAAACCCTAAACCTGCAAAAATAGTTGTATCATCCATTGTTGCATACTTTGTTGCCTCCGCCTGTAAAGGAGAGACTTAGAGAGATTTTCAATGTGAGTAACTAGTTTTCATTTGGTCTTGTGCATTTTGAGGAATGTTCACCAGCTGTTGTAATATGTTCACTAACTATGAGTTCAATTGTTGAGCTCTTCATGAAACAATTTCACATTTTGAGGAATGTTATTCATCAGGTGGTGTTGTGTGATTTAATGTAAGTTCATTTTTGGAGAACTTTATGGAACATTTCTTATTTTAGTAATTGTTGGTTTGAATAGTATTGTGGGTGTAAGTGTAAATTACAGCTGGATAACACATCATATTCATGTAGCATGTGATGTAAAACCATGTCAGTGTAAATAACCAAAAAACCTTTGACTTCTTCAACATGAATTTGTCTTATTTTTAAAGATGTTGAAATTTTCAAATTTTGATTTTTTCTAATAACAAAAATTTCTGAAGGAAATCATTGAATCTTCAAGAATATTTTATTTGTCAACATGAGAATTTCAGAATTGATTAATTATTTGACAAGAATGTGTCGAAGCTGCCAAGGTACTTGGGGTAGCTGTGTAAACATGTCATGTAAAATGGTGTAAGTGTGAATCACTGGCATAATGGGGGCTGTCTGAGCCATTGTGTGATGATGAGGCAAGTGCTTGCTTGTGAAATTCACAAAGTCTGTTGGGTTGTTTGTGATGAATATGTACATTGTGTTCAGAAAGCTTTGACGTTGAGCTCCAATTCCTGTTTCCCAAATTCACTCACTTCAGAAATGGATTATCAATCAGCACCAAGAAGAATTGTTGGTTATGAAAATCATCAACTAGAAGTTGGGTCAAGAATTTGGCCATTGGTTTCGAAGAATGCACTTGAAATGAATAAAATCAAGGATCATGGAAGAAGCTCCCAGTTTCAGATCCGAAGTGGTATGCAGTCTAGTGATTTGCAGTTGGAGAGATTGCCAAGGAAAGCAATGCCAACTCGTAGTAGAAGAAGTCTAACCAGAAGCTCTTGCACCCAAATGAGCTCCTCTGCTGCTTCTTCTTCTTCTTCACCCATTGAGCTAAAACCTAATTGTGCGCAAATTGTTGCTCAAGTTCCAGCAAGCAATTCAAGCCATAGACATGAGTTGCAATGGAGTCAAGAGTGTGCATTGAGTTCCAACAATAGATTCTTGAACCCATTGGCAAGCACATCAGAGTTCAAAGGTTGCACCGGAATGGACAAAAATTTCTTGTTGAAAGGGCAAGAGATTCAAACATGTCAAGCTGCTGGGGAAATGACATTCAAGCTGCCTCAGGGCCTTGAAGAAGAACATAGTAATCTTGGATCCATGACCAATATTCTTCCCAGGTCGAATTTCCAAGGCAAGTATCAATGTTTGGATCGCACTGCCAGGATCAGACATCATCATCAGGTGGCAAGCGGTGAAGCAGCAGGAGATCAAAAGATTTGGCCCGGAATTGCAGCTAGTAGCAGCAGTGAACATCGAGGAGCTGCAGGACTGCATGGATCCGATGCTGCAATGCGGAAATTTCTTTGGCCCTCGGCTGTCATAAGCAGCGCTGCTCGTCCTGCAGGTCCTGAGGCAGTGTGTGAGAGAGGGAATCATGACCGGAGCTGCTGCAATTTGAGGACTAGCTCAAGTCGATCACTGCCTTCTTCACCCATATTACCAGATTCAAGATCGTGTCATCAGAGCTGCAGCAATGTTGTCGAGTATCCTAACATTCTGTCCAGCAATAATATGGCCAGGAGCTGCAGTAGTACGACAGAACCTGCAGCACAATCCATGCATCGCCTCTCGCACAATCGATCAAAGGCCAACAAGTTTTTCGAACGAGATGGGCTCAACTGTCGTTATCTATTGAGCACTGATCGGTCTATGCAGGAGTTGCTCCAGCTGGAGAATGGTAGGGGCTACATCGATGAGCATCAGCAGCTAGGCCTTCTTCGCGGCTTCGATGACAACTACTCATTGCAGCAGCACACTCATCCTCCTCCTCGACCTCGACCAGCTAGAAGAATGAACACAAGTTTGTCAATCACGGAAAAATTGGTCACTATGAAATTGTCAGCTGCAGCAACAGTCGAAGGTTCTGCAGCAGCTGATCAAGGACATGATGCAGCAAAGAATGGTAGCAGCTGCATCATCGCTGATCATGATCGTGAAGCTGCCGCAGAATTATTCAAGCCCGAATTGCAACGTAGTCATAGATTCTATGCAGCAGGAGCAAACACTGTAGGTCAAGAACGGCTAGTACTTCTTAGTTCGGGGTTTGACAAGATCAGTTGTAATGAAGAGTACTGCAGGAATCACGAGGTGGTCGATGATGCAGAGACGGAAGAAGCTGCTTCATGTGTCCATATCGACTTGGTGGCTCCTTCAGCAGCCAAGTTTCTGGTGGAGACTCTAGCTGTGGATGACGACGAGGAAGAAGACTTATCAAGTCCAGAACAATCGGCGAGGAGGATTTCAGCTGCAGTTCCGTTCAAGTGGGAGGAATCTCCTGGCAAACCCAAATCTCAAGATCAGAGCAGTAGTAGAGTATTGCAGGGAATGCACAACGCGATCTTGCAGCCTAGCTTGCTGCAATTACCTCCAGGTCGCTTATTAGGATCTGCTGCTGCTGCTGCTAGCTTGCATTCCGCAACGCATGACTGGAAGAGGACGACGACACTGCATGGATCCTCTCATTTGATCAGCTCCTCTTCGTTGCAATCAAATACTCGTGGAACTACTGTAGCTTCTGCAGCAAAGTTGCAGCTGCCTCTGAAAGTGCGAAGCTCCAGTAGCTTCTCTGCAGCTGCTGCAGGTCCACAGCTGTTGGAGTCCCCATTTAAGAAGTCCAGCTTTGATGATCATGCAGCACCTGAAAACAAGCAGTTTCAAGGATCAGCGATTGCTTGTTCTCATCATGGGCTTGAATATCATACAGATCTAGTTCATCCCGCCACTGCAAGCTCCAAAAGCTTGTCCTCAAATGCAGGAGATGATCAAAATGCTGCACCTTTCATAACTAGCGGAGATCAGCTTCTTCCATTCTACGACCGCATAGCAAACGTGGAGTTGTTGAACTCTGATCCAGGCTCATGTGGTGCAAACGCCATACAAGCTGCTGCTGCTGTTGCAGTTTCTTCAAAGAGGACAAGCAATTCTTCTTCCAAGAGCTTGAAGAAGCTTCATCCCACCAAACTTGACAAATCACAGATTGCTGTTGTGAGTACTTACCATCTTCTCCTTTGCTGCCTGCAACACCCCAACTGTGGGTTTCTTCCTCTTCTTCTTCTTCTCTTATACTTATGACTTGGCTTGATTGTATACCTCTCCCATGACATTATCCTCTCTGCTGCAAATTTTACAATTGAACTGCATTCCTTCTAATTCCCATCATCCTTGCATCATTGTTTTTTCAATACATTTCAATGAATTTCTCTTTTCAATTCCTGAATCCCAATGTTCATGATGATCAAGCCCATTCTTGATGGTGGTAAAGAATTGGAGGAAGTTCAGCTACAAGACCAATTAAATTTTGGATTGTGTTGCTGGAAAACATGTGTTTTGATTTTCTTGTTTCAAAGTCTCAAACATATCAACTGACGCACAATAATTAATTTCTAAGCTCTTGAACTTCAACAAAGTGGCCAGTTTTTTAATTTTATTTTCGGGTTTTTGGAATGGCACTGCAGTGATTCACAAGATTTACACAAGTTCATGATGTATGTATGCAGGAGGCAATGTGCAAGTCCTTCAAGCATGTATTATCAAGGTGTATAGTCCGCTGTTGCAATCAAACGAGCTGCTTGATTTCACATCATGACCATTATAATTCCATCTCTCTCTATGGGACTTGAAATCTCACCAGGTGCCTGACTTCTGCTGCCTCCAGATTGAAAAAACCGTGAGCTTGGTTTTTTGAATCCATTGTATTGCTAATATTAATGTCATCTACTGTAACATGCTTTTGGTGGGCCAAGAGGTCCATGTAGAGTTTTTCATTTGTGTTTCTCACTATGCTCCTTTATATTGATGACTTGTATAACACACTTAAAGGGGATTTAAGAATCAGAAACTGAAACAACATTCACTAACACATACTTTCCGCCTTCCATGTTGCAGCCAAGTTGAAGGCATTTAGCAGGGTTCAAAAAGGTTGATATGCTTGATCAATAGAATGAGAAACTACATCAATGAACATTGGAATTGGATACCTCTCAAGGCAAGGAGACTGGCTTCATACTCGTGTTATGCAGTGTTCCATGACCCCAAGGAGGTTACATCCAAATGTTTCCAGACAACACAAAAAAAATTTAGGGTTCAAATTATTGGCAAAAAGGAGAGGTAAACTTTCATAAAATATATCTAGAATATTTTATTATATTTTATTATTTCACATGCTTCATAAAATATACAAAGAGTAACCTCCCCAAGTCATCACCAATTTATCAAAAGGAAAAATATTATAGATCATTGCATGCCTTGGATTTTTATGTGTCTGAATAGAGAACATTTCATGTGACAATCACATCAAGACAACAACTTTCTGCTGCTCATAAGTTGTTTTGCAAATTTCTTTTCATCTGTCAATTGTCTCTCTTCAAAGAACTTGCAAAACTCAGCTCTCATCACACAAACTTACCACATTGCAAAAATAGACTTTGCTTTACATTGAGGTAATATTTTCATTTTAATTCCTAGGGCTTCTGCAGTAAATTTCACATGGTCCAAAAGTCATGCATCCAAATCATTTTCCACTTCAGAAATCTATCTAACCTTTAGATCATGTCATGGAAATACTGTAGGTCAATTTCTGGCTTTCTCAAGATGTCAAATCCTTCCTACTATACTCATTCTAGTTTATCATGTTTCAAAAATGGGTTTCACTAACAGTACCATATTCCAGATAACATCAAGTGTGCTTTCCATTTTAGATCCCAAGATGATCAATTCATGTTAGTTCTTGTTGTTGTTCAAATCATCAGTAATTGTTGGATTGAGCTATTTAGTTTTTGCTTGTCAAAATGTCAAAGTTGTAAGAGCATCTCCAGCGGTGCTCAGTATGCGACCCTGCAAAAATATTTTTCACATCCAAGTTTAGTTATGTACGCTTTTGCAACCTCACCCATAGAACTGCAACTGGGACAGTAAATAGGTGGGGGACTACTAATAGCAAACCACCTGGGCCAATCATTATGATGCAGTAGTTAGATCATGTTTATTACAATCTTTTCTGCAGGTGCACAGTGCTGCTGCGCCTTTTACCAGCCACAGCAACCTGTGTAATTATGCTGAGCCAAAACCATTTTCCTGAGCCAAACTGGCAAACATTGGATTTTCTTCATCCAATTTTATTGTGCAGGATCACATACTGAGCACCTCTGGAGATGCTCTAAAGCTGATAGACCTTGATTCGGCATCACAATGCAACAAATAACATTGGTCATCAAAATGAAATTCAAATGATGATGGAACAACAACTGCACATAGTAGTACCCCATTACACTTGACCTAAATAGAATCACTTACATGTGAAAACTAACATGGGCAAAATCACAAAGAAGCCACAAGCGAATCCAGTATTTTTCAATTAAGCATAGCTAAACAAGACATGCTTGCAACATGTTAGAAACTTCCAAGGCCCATGATCTAACATTTTGAAAGGTTGAACAACACCCATTTTTCCACCATAGTTGACATTGTTGTTGGATGCCTACTCAATAAGTTGCCTACCTATCCTCATTTGCCAAGACTGCTTTACCAGGAATATTCTTGTGTGCACTTGTGCAAGAGCAAAATTGGGCTAAAACAATTCATGTTCTTGTGTTGCCCAATTTTGGATCACAAGTTCAATCTCATATTCTTTGCAAGGACACCTTTTGCACCACCAAAGAACCTACTTCACCAACCATGCATTGACATGCTCAATCTCAGAGACCTGGTGTGTGTGTATAGAATTGGTAGCAATGAAATTGTGCTAGATCTGGCAGCATTTTGGACCTACCATTGGGTTCAAAATGTTGAATGCTCACATGGTGAAATGCAAAGGAACTGGGTTCGGTATCTCATCTATAGTCAACCTCCACTAGAGTCTTCACCCTAATGGTGTAAGCGTAAGGAGTTCCTATTTGCTCTTTAGTGTATGACTCTCTACATACACAAGCCCTCAAGTAGTGGATGCAGATAAACCTTGAATTTTACTTATTTGAATTGAAGTTATGGGTTCCCTTAATAGTACAGTTTGCACTTTGTATGTGCATACATAGCACCTTTGCTACAACTTGCAATAGTGGATTTAAAGGCAAATGTGTGGGACAAAGGTAATCATGAGTCCTCTCATTAATCCTCTCAAATACAAATTACCGCAGTTAGCAATTACGTACTACACAAGTCTTCAAACCCCATGTATGAACCTCCTTGCCATTCTTCATATACTTTAAGCATTCCTTGTAAGCCTGCAAATCCCAATAAACCCATAAGATATGTAAGTGTTATCAACAAACTTTCTTAAAATCCTGCAGACATAAAGAGCAGGAATAGGAATCAGTTACTGACCACAAGGAGCCACAGGACATTCTGTAGATGCAGCAGTTTAATGTATATGATACTCTCCAGCAGTGTCAAATATAGAAGTCACATGATCTGTGAAGATTGGCCAGTAGCTCATGTAAAAGATTGTAGCTCACCTAGAACGACAGCACTGAAGGCAATGCATGTGGCAAGCATGAAGATGATGATAGAGGTTTTCCCAGATGCAAGAACCACTCGACGCACCATTGATTGACCCCAGAGAGCTCCAACAGCTGCCAATGTTGTAAGGAATATAGCTGCAATGCACATGGTGAAATCTTGTCAATATATTTCTCCTCAGAACCTTGCAACAACGGACAGGTTTTATCATAGAAGGCCAAAAGTTATGGCTCATAGAGCTTGCAACTAAGCCAGGATGGGTGAACCAAATCCTCAACTGAACCCTAAAGTTGAGAACTTCAAGTTTCCTGATGTGCTATCAACATCTTTGGAGAGTGCCTTCTCGTTATTGAAGTTTAATTTCCACACACCCTAGTTTAGTCCCCAAGAGCTGTTCCCCCAGCCTCCAGAATTTTCTGTGAAGTTTGTAAGGAGTTTCTTACCCAACACACTCTGTTAGCCTTGGAAACCTCCAAGTTTCCAAGATTCTGATTACTCTGAAAACTCTGATGAACATAGATACAGAAAAGAGAAATAAACACTGAGAATTTGACACACTAGAGTTGATGGGTACATAAGTGTCCTTATAAACAATCAGGGCTCTTGCTTTTTAACAACCAAACTGCTTGTCCTGAATGATAATGAAACTTCTATTACATAGAATGAAACCTTGAAAAAGGAACATCAAAGCACTCACTAGGTTAACTTGATATCAAGCTGTTAGTTCAACAAGAGTTGCAAATCCACTTACTCTCACTCAGCCTTTCATTTTTCTGCCCGGAAAGATGTAATAGTTGTTACAAATAAGGCCAGCCAGAAAGCCCTGCACTTACTTAGTTCCTTCTGTATAAAATAAGACCAGCTATTGCAACAAAGAGTGCATCATTAAATTACATGAAATTGTCTAAACTGCTGTGATAGGACATGTTCTTGACGAAAGTGTAATTTAATGTCTAAACTGCTGTGATAGGACATGTTCTTGACAAAACCCACTTTCTAACGGATTTGTTAAAGAGAAGGAGAAATGAAGCATCACAAATGTTGAGAAGTACATACCATGATCCCTGGGAAGACGACCCAAGAGGGAATATTCCACGACTGACATGGATGCAGAGAACAGCATTACAAATGTTGCAGTGGCAGCTGATACCTGTGTGTTTTACACCCCACACATTAAGAGTGGTTGCAAGAGCTACATGAGTCATACGGGTATATTCTGACTTTGTGTTGTTCACATTCTACAGATCCAGCTTTTGGAGAGAGATGCAAATCATAGACAAAGCTCCAACCTTAGTCCACATAGCCCTGTCCAAGAAACATACAGATGGTTTACCTGAGGGGGTAGGCCAAGCTCCAAGAGGAAGGGCCCTATGATAGTTCCTCCACCAATTCCAAGAAGGCCCCCCATTGTCCCAGCCGTAACTGCTGATCCTGCATATATAGCCAGCTTGTTGACTCCCCAATTTAAATCTGTCAATGTGTAGTCAAGTTGTGCCTCATGGTGTGTATTTGATGCGATTTGACTTTTTCTGTACAACCACCATGCTTGGAAACCTGTCACCCCCAGTGCAACTGGAATCTGCACTCCGCATATCAAGTATTAGTGTCTGTTTGTCTTATGATGTCCACTGAAGTCAAATTTGAAGAACAACTTGGACAGCAACAATTTTGAAACCATCCCTTGATCTAGAGTTTCCATACTGCTAGTTATAAATACAAGAATTATGTTCTGCCTTGAATTCTAGAATTTTGACAGATGCAAGTCTGTTGATTCCCCCAATTAACACCTTATCTTCAAACAAGTAGGTCAATTATATTTTCTCTGATGTTGAAAAACATGAGGGATGAACCTCAGTGCAACTGCCTTTTCATAAGAGAGTGTAAACCACAATGCATTACAAGACTTCATAGCATTCAAGAAAGACAAGACTTTTAGACTTCACAGACATCATTTTATCCTTTAAACAGAATCTGTTCTGCAGGTTATAACATGTTGAGACTAAAGAGCAAAACACACCTGTGCACCATTGACCACCCAGTACCAAATACTGCAAGTAGCTGCCTGATTCTGCAAGACAATTTCAGCACACAAGTAATGTTACCAAAGTGATAGTTAAGTACCTCAAAGTCAATTGCAACTGTTCAGTATGGCATCCATGACCATGCTTTACAACTATGCCTGACCACCAACAGGAAGACCCCTGTTCTGATTGCAACATATTACTTTCAGCACTTCTAAAGCAAATGATGACATGAGAGGCTGCAAATAACTTGCCTTAAGAAGCTGCAGGGCTAAGAACACAAGCCACACAACAAATAGCAGTCCCATGGATTTCCATTGAACATTTTGTTGCAGCGTTCGTGGCTCCTGCACAGGATGCTCACAACTCTCAATTACATCTCACAGTATATTTCCTTCAAGATTCAAAGAGCTTGCTTTTCTGCATAACATTGTGAGTCTCATTCTAATGCTCAACACTGGAATAGAGAACCTCAAATGGATGCAGGATAATTGAATCAAATTGGATTTGAATGGACTTGACACTCACAATTGGCTCATACGCTGGCTCACAAATAGGTTGGCAATCTTCTGCAGGAAGAGCAATGTATTCAACCTCCTCTTGGACCAGATCTACAAAACATTTCCAAGCCAGGAAACCAAATACAATCTGAATTCTCTTATGACATTTAGATCAACCTCACTCTCAGAAAGTGTTTATGAGGTTTGTTGCCAAAAAGTTCCTACAACATAAGAACAGCAAAAAGATCAAACTAACAGTAGGCCTCATACATCTGAGTCTTAGTACCTACAAAGTACCACAATTGAAACAGAAAGATATACCTTTTTCACAACCTGTAGAGGTGATAGGCAAGGAAGGATCCTCCACCTGCAATTTGACCAAAAGAAGAAGACTTTACCACCTTGCAAGTCCAGACTCCAAAAGACAATGATGATTTCCAGTGCATATGACAGCAGCCTATATGACAGACAGAATTGGAAGATGCCTACACTGCATGCTTGACCAGGAACTTTGAAGCTCTCTCCTAGCATCAGATCCTGCTCTGCCTCATCCATTTATTCTATTCCTGACCAAACCTCTGTAGGAATTCCTGATTTGCAACTTGCAAGTGAGCAATAAATTTGATGCATCAAAACCCTATATCATCTCACAAACATTATGAAACATACAGCTTAAAACAAACACAGGGAAATTACACATTAAATTAAACACTAACCTTTGCAGATTGACACTCCGCATTCCACGTACAGATTGCCTTTCGAAATGCACTGCCCACAATACCTGCATTCACGCAGTTGTTCATAAGACCCAGTTTCATCAGGCAGGGAAAGTCTAGTTCAAAGCACATAGAGTATCATCTGCAGAGGAGGAATTCAATTAGGGTTTTAGTGTGAGTACTTGTAAACAGCAGTATCAGAAGAAGAGTGACCATCCAATCTGCAAACATGATGTTGAATGTAACTCCAATGCTGATGCCCAATAGAAGCATGGGCTGGAATAGCAATGCAATGTCATAATCTATGACTGGTTCATTCCTGGTTGGGTGACACTGCTTCAGGTTGTATACTACTGCAGCAAATGCAGCTCCCATGATCATTGCTGCAATCATGACATCCAGAGCACACATTATTCTCAGTAAATTTAACCACATAACACAACTCTGCACCAATTCAATGTGAAACACTGCAGTTCTTGAAAAAATCATCAATTCCAGACATCTTCCTCACATTTTGAGAGTGCAGTTGTTGTCTTGGAATCGAAGCCAATCACCAAGCTCAGAATTGGGAGGTAAAATCCTCCACCGCCAACACCCCCCACACTTCCGAATGCCGCTCCCAGAAAGGCAAGGACTGTACCTACTGCAAGCCTCCAGCCAGGCTCAAACTTCTGCCCTTACACACAAAATGAAGTTCAGCATCGAAATTCCATCCAGCCCACACAGCCAGCAATAGCACAGCTCACCTGGAAAAAGGGGCTTTGCTGCACCAAATCCTCTGCTGCTGTACCCTAAAAACATTTCTCAGTTCCTTACTCAAGAAGAAGTCACATGTACACTTTTCTTGTTACCACGGAGTCCCCATGAAAAAAACTCCCGCACTTGTTGAGCATCTGACAGGAAAACTGATGTTGTGCACATGCTGATGCTATCAGTCAATGTTCCAAACGTGCAAACTGGAAACTCCTGTGCACAACACGTGCAAACTGATGTTGTGCACATGTTGATGATCAGTTTCAGGAGCTATGAGTCAACGTTCCAAACGTTTATCACACTTGTACTTTACACCCGAAAGCTTCAGGTATACAGACATAACTAAATCAACTGTGCAAGAACGACGTCCCCGTTCAGCAGCTCTATATATGTCGAGGAAAATTTTGCACCAGGTATATGGAGGAAGTTCAGAAGTTTAATTCAGATTCATCAGGTCTTGCGCAGGAGGACTTCAGGTCTCTCTCTCTCTCTTTCCTTGATGTCTCTATTGGTCTTTCTCCCGAAATCGTCGATACACCATGACTAGTAGCGAAAACTCCCGTCTGTCTAACTTCATCTCTGCAACACTAAGAACTTTCTTTTGCACGATAGTGTGACATCCACAGCAACAACACACTTACAGGCCAATTCTTGCGGAAATCCGGATCCGGAGTGTCATCCCCCGTCGCAAAACTATCCGCTGCTGCTGCTGCTGCTCCAGGAGGCGTGATCTTCACACAGTCTTGGTCCTCCTCCTCGCTTCCATCATCGCTCACGGTTTGCCGCACATCCTCGTGATGTTGCCGCAAGCCGAGGACAGTAACAACAGCCTCCCTTGTTCCCCGACGCAACTTCCCAAACCTTGAAGCAGATGCAGGAAATTGACACGCAGATGCTAACGACGACGACGACGACGACGACGACGACGATTCATCAACAACACTGCCAAGTGCAACAACACCAGGTTCTACTACTAACGACAACGCCATCAAACCACCAACCATAACAACAACTCCGTAGGTAGCCATAATTTTGTGCCATGAGACACCACAACAATTGTAACGGTCCCTGCCTTCCCCTAGTGGTACAATCACCATCGCAAACACGACGACAACGATTTCTTCTCCGTTTGCAAAGCGTTTTTTTTTGTCCACCCTGGATTCCCTTGTTGTTGTTGTTGTTCTTCTTCTTCCTCCTCCTCTCCGTCGTCGTCTTCTTCTTCTTCGTTCTTCGTTCTTTTCCTTTGCTGCTCCTTCTCCTTCTTCGTCTTGTCCGTCTTGTTCTCCGTCTTCGTCGGCTTGTGCTTTGGACGGATATAAGCGCATGGGAAGGGGCACTTGCGTTTAGCCGCACATTAAGTACAGCCAATGGCGTCCTATCCAGTGATCATTTTTGGCCGCCACCAGTCGATCGAGAGGCCAATCAGTCACGAACAAGCTCACATGGCGCACAGTGTGTAAGCAAGCGGTGGATACGCACTGGCTCGCTAAGCTGGGTCCACTTTTCGTGGGGGCCATCATCCCCGTCATCTACCCTTTTTCCCACCCCCCACCCCTAGTCTTGATGAGTCAGCTTCTTGCGTCTTTTGTTTGTCCCTTGGTTTTTTTTTCCCGTACCTTATATATCTTATGGGTGTTACCGCCCATTCAGTGTGTACTAAGTGTTAAATCGACATAAACTTAGTACCTATCAAGTACATACATAGAGTGTTTATTCACCCCTTATCACCTAAAAAAAAGAACACTAAATAATTTCCAAAAGTGCTTTTTTACATGCTAAGAGTGCTTTACAAATTGTGTAATGCCTTCCATTACGAGCATTCTCAAAATAATACCTTGAGGTGGTAATTGAGTCAGACCACATGTGAATGTCCCCCCACTTATATATGGCCTTTCCTTTGACAAGCAATTTCGGGGGAAAAAAAAAAGCATTTCACATGGTATATTATATTAGAAATTATTTTATAAATAAATATTATACAAATGAACTTATGTTGTCTGTGAATGAAATGAAACAAACTATGATTTGCAAGAAACAATCACAACATTTGAATTCAAACATAATCTCAACAAAAACACTCAATGTTATAAAGCCTCAATAGGAAAATCTTTTATTCTATTACAAACATGTTCAAATCCATTGTTATTATATTTGTCTAATGCTAACTCGTTGTATTGAGAAAAAAATGTTTTCATGTTCCATAAATGAAGAAATATTGACAACAACATGTGCAAAATCAGAACTGAATAAGTTTAATTTTAACAATGTAAATACATATTCTTGATTTAAAATTGTAAGGAACTTTATAATCATACTCAAAATACAAAAACGCTCATCTCGAATCCATTGATAGAATTTAGCAATCTTTGTTGTTAGATTGTTGTCTAGTGCATGTTGTCAACTTCAATCCCATGCATAAAAAAAAACCGTCCAACGTATCCGATTTCAAAATTATAAACACAATTTTTTATAGCATTTTGTTTTCAAAATCCTTTTCACAAATGATTGTGTTTGTTTGAATAACAAACGCCTTTTGCCGCAAGTTTATAAAAAATGATCAATTGGTATGCCAATGATATTATACCCATATATACTTTGTTATATCCATATATATTCCATGACTTGAAAAGGCCTTTATTCTCACGTTCACATTTCAAAATCTTTGAAAATTCAAGCAATCTAGCCCTACACAAAGCAACATTAGCCTCCAAAATCATGAACTTCATTGTCAACATGTTTAGCCAATGAGTTGTAATCCAATCTCGGTCATTATCGTCATTAGGATAATGTTTGAAACAAATCGACTTTGAAGCATTGAAAATTGGCAAGTCAAGAAATTGATCATTTAAAAACAAATCAACTTTAAAACATTGAAAATTGAGAAGTCAAGAAATGGGTCATTTAAATTTATTAATAATTACTTGCACATACTCCCCAATAATTGCGTCATGTCCTTCGATGAATAAAGTTAATCAAGTACATATGCATGTGTAGTACATGCAATGCATCATATTGTAATCTTCAATCCACCATTTTAAAGGACCCTCCACAAAAGAATCAAGGATGAAAGGGTCAAAGCCTTGTACGGCATGTGCAAAGTTACAAGGACTTGACCTTGGGTTTGAACTTGCGACTTGAAAGTTCTCCCTTTCTATTGTACATATGTTGCAACCTTATCAAATTTGTATACATTGGGCAAATTCATGTGACAAGCATATATTTTTCATATCTTTCATGTGATAATCATGTTTTCATTTTTGCCTTTGACTTGACAAGCACTCTTTTTCTTTTCTTTTTTGCTCTTTCACAATGAGAGGCAATCTTTTTTAAATGCCTTTCATTTAACAGTCAAGAATTTCTTTTTGCCTTTCATTTGACAAGCAAGATAAAAAAAAATTGCCTTTCTTTGCCCATCAAAATGCACACAATGATAGACACAAATTTGTCGAGTTTCAGCATTTCATACCCAGATTTAATAAAACTTCCTTACTTTGCGTACCTCACTCAAAGAGGGGATATGGGGTGAAAAGAGGCCCAAAGACAGGGTGAAGACAGGATGACTTTAAAGAAAACTCTATTGCCAAACCTCTCTCTATTCTCCTCAGAACAAATTCTAGTCTATGTGGAGGTACCCTTAAGAGCAGAATTTCTCAATTGCAAGAGGGGCTGGCGTTTCAACCATATTAACGAGCTTGAAAAAGGGCTTAATTAAGCTCCATCTGACTTTAAGGACTAGAGAAGGTGCCCTTAGCACGCATTCCGGACTCCAGTAGGCCCTTAAGGTGTGGCCAGTAGGCTGAACCCTAAGGGTAGACTGAGGGCCAGAATATGCTCAAAGGGGGGGGGGGGGGGGCAGGGGCCCCTTCCCTCACATAAAGGCTTTTTGAGAGAGATTCTATATGCATAATTCTATATAGCATAATATTTCCTGTCAAAAAGTAGCAGATTCTATTTTATATGGCACTTAGAGAAGATCAAACCCTAAACTCCAAGATGCCAAATAAAATTTATTGGCAGAATCTTCCCTCAAAATCATTTGTGCAATGTAAGATGCCTGAAAATTTATTGGCAGAATCTGATCTCAAAATGATTTCTATGTAGACAATGTAGTGGAATGGCACTTCAAATGTGTCCCTAACTAATATTTGTTGCTTTTGGCCCTCATTGACCTCTTTTTTTCTAGAAGGTTAAATATCGGAAAGGGGAATAAGTGGAGATGACCTAAATAAATATTGTGGATTCTTCCAAGGCAAATCCCAAACTTGAAGTAGATTAAGTAAGGGTGGCATATTAGGCTTGTAATGTGACAAAGCTCGGAGCGTACCATGATAGATGTTAATCGAATTAAGGAAACCCAATTGTCCCAAGGACAATCTGAAGAGAAACTGGACCTAAGGAAACGCATTTTGTCCCAAGAATGATCTGAAGAGAATGTGGAACTAAGGAAACCCACTTGTCCCAAGAACAATCTGAATAGAATCCGGAACTAAGGAAAACCCATTTGTCCCAAGAAGGATCTGAACCCAATCCAGGACTTTGCCATTGGTCAAGTTGGTTATCCGCTGCCTTGTTGGCACAAATGGTGGAAAATGTGGGCCTCTTTGCACATTTCTGAAGTTTCAGCTCCACTTTCTCCTTTCAACATTACATGCAAAAAATTTATTCATCCCATTATTTTGGAACTCCCCCTTGGAACAATTTGACTTCTCTAGGTACCACAAATAACATGCACTTTTCCCCTTTCCCAATGGAGAGCAATTCTCTTTTGAACCATGCACATTGTTTCTAAAGGCATATACTTCCACTTTTTCCAGAAGAAAGTGGTGACAATGAGTATCATGCGAGTGAGATGCCCTATCTATCCTTGGTGGGTATCTACCTAACAGTGAGATCCTGATTCGTTGTGTCGCTTCCCTCGCAAACAAACTGGTGGTGGTCGGAGGTTCTCTACCTTCTGATTGGTCCTCCCTTTACCTTTCACCATGCATAACCATAGCCGAGAATTCCAGTTTTGACCACACTTTCTTTGCTACCAATCGTGTAAGCCTTCTCTCAATGGATTGAAGGAGTATATGATTGAGCATATCCAACGAGCACCTTATGGACAGGATGGATTGCATAACCTTTGCTGTATGTATGGATGATTTTTTTTATTACTTTTTATCATCAAAACACATACATTCGTGACAATAATGAATTATTCTAAACGTTTACCATGCACATTTTTAGTTTATAAATAAGTTCGAACAGGAATTTCAAACCATGCGCTTGAATTGTACGTGCTTAAACCTTAAATGCTACAAGCCTTAGAAACGAAATCAAGATTCCATTTGGTGGGTCAAAAGATCCCTCGTGAGGTTACAATGTGAGGAGCAACAAGAGAATACCTTTTCCTAAGGTCCCTTTTGTCATTAAATAATCCTCAAAATAATGAAATGAATTTTTCTTTGAAAATAGGAAGTTGACACGTTGAAAATAATCATATTTATCATAGACTATATACTCTGAATAATTTCACTACTCATATCACAATATTATAGTAGATGATGAAAATAATAATAATTTTAAAACTAAAAAAAAATTATTTTTTGAAAATAAATAATCATTGGTTTTGCCAATGTGGAAACTGACCCTAGGCTATGTATGGTACACTACTAAAATTTCAACAATTGTTTATAAAAACCTTGGGTTCTGCCTGCCTGCTCCTTGAAATCCACTGGCAGAAAGGGAGGCAGGCAGATGAACTGTGCACATGCACACATTGTCTGCCCACCTTTTTAGCTGCTCCATCTAATTTTCTCTCCCTGCCCTCTACGCAATTTGTTAAAAGCAAATTCCATGCATGGGAAGCACCTATCGTAGTAGCTTGTCCTTACAAAAAAACATTTTAGGATAAGGCCTGTGAGGAGCGCCAATTGGGTGGCACCAACATGCCCCCCAGTATGTTTCTTATTTTTTTCACAGGGTGAGCCAATTGGGAGGCGCAAACATGTCCCCAAGGGATGTTTCTTTATCATTTTGAAGGGGTGGGGACTTGATTTCCCAATAAGTTCCCAAATAGTTCCCATCAAATTCCTCTTGTTCCCATCAAGTTCCCAAAAAAATTCCCATCAAATTCCTCTTGTTCCCAGCAATAACCCATCAAAATCCTTTTGCTCCCATCAAGTTCTAATCAAATTCCTTTTGTTCCCATCAAGTTCCCATCAAATTCTTCTTGTTCTTATCAATAACCCATCACTATCCTTTTGTCTCATCAAGTTCCTAAGCAATTTCCATCAAATTCCTCTTGTGCAGGCCATCAAATTCTTTTTGTTCCCATCAAATTTCTATCAAAATACTTATGTTCCCATGGCTATGGAGGATAGGCAGGTGAGCACAAGTGAGCAGGAAGGCGAACGGTGAGACTCGTGAGAGATTCGGGCAGAGTGCTAAACGGAGCGCTGCAGTTCGTGGGCGCCGGCCAGAAGGGGAGCTACAGTGGCAGCAGGCAGACGAATGCCGTGTGTGCGACCGAGCGCAAGAGTTTTTGCCTGCCAGGTTTTGGGGAAGATCACGGGCAGATCTGCTTCTCGAGCAGTAGTGTGCTGCGCTTCTTCCTTCATGTGCGTGACAAATGTAGAGATCCCAGCAGAGCTTTCCATTTTTAAGAAGTAAAATATCATGCAAACATAATATTCTTTCCTCCCAAGTATAGTATAAAAATGATGGCCAAGTTTTCATATTGTGTGGAGGTTGTTGGTGTTACTCCTCTGTCCACAGATGGACATTAGTGCAGTACCCTTGTGCAAAGGGATAATGAGGAGTCAACCTTTATTTGAGAAGCAAATGGGAGAGAAAGGACAAAAGCAACTGCTGGCGGAAAGGGTTTAGGGTCCCTACTGGGAACTCTGTGGTTGCTTTTTTTGTCTGTTGCTTTTTCTTTCTGACAGTGAACCTGCTAAATTAACTAAGGAGAGATTGAAAGGGCATCGCCAGCTGAGCAACCTTTTCACTGATCTTGTAGCCAGTACCTCAGATTAGGAATGCTATAAATATGGTTGCAGCCACTAAGTGCAGCACATTTCTTGTCATCTTTCTCTTATCACCATAAGTCCACCAGATTTGCATTAATGATCGCCACCTGTACGATATTCTGCATTTACTAATAATACACCCTGCGAGTCCTGACAAAACTGTGTGCTAAACTTGGCCCAGACTGAACCTCAAAATTTGTGTCTCTCAAATTCTAGGTGAGGTGAAAAGCTCAATCATGTGAAAACGGCAATTGTACTTGGAGGTTTCAAAAGATCGGAAAAAAGAGTTCACTACTCTTAGTTGGCTGACATCACTAATTTGCATTTTATAGGCAGAGGGTGTCAGTGATGTTATGATGTGCACAGATGATCTCTATTTTGAGACATGCTGTTGCAATAAGCGAGGGTTCTTCAAAGGCTAGGCCTCCTTTCAGAAGGTCCTGCCCCTTCATTATTTCAAATGCTTCTGGCAACAAGAGGGGGTTTGGGAACTTGATGTTCCCTTTGTGATTCACCTCCTTAGGTAGTTCCTTTGCCTTCTTGGATGTGGGTCTTTACCATTTTGTTCTTCGTATTCTCCCTTTTTTGAGTGCTTTGATTCATTTGTGATTGGCAGGGTTTCATCACTAATTGGCTACACATTAGAGTTATTCATAAAATAAGGAAAACAATGAGTTTGGTCATAAACTGAATTTGGATGTGGTACTCAAATGCTTAAATTTGCACTCTATAACATTACCTCCAAATATAGTATAAATTTACTTGGAGGTCTTTACAATCCCATATTGTAGTGACATTTCTATAAGTTTCACACAATAATTCACATGATGTTCCCATGTAAGTTGTTTCTTTTTCCATGCTCCCATGTAGTTCCTATGTATTTCACATAGTCATTTCATTGTGCATCATAATCATTGGCCAAAGATGTTAACACAATTAACCAGGTTCACATTTGCCAATTGTGTTAGCTAAGCCGCCCTGACAAGCTGGGTAGCACCCAGCATAAGTGGCAGGCACCAGCCTGCTTAGTCTGATAATGGGCAGTTGCTTGCTCCTTAAAGTACATACAAAAACTAGCATACTTTGAATATGTATGAGATTTGTGAGGTACATCTTAGAGTACAAGAAACCCTATGCTTTATAAGGCACTTGCAAATAGAAAGGGTGCAAAACAAACAATTGTGTCACGAATTTATGGATAGGAAGGACAATGGACAATGCGTTTCATTTGCTGCTCTTTCTTGGCCCTCTCTCTATATTGCATGCATGCCAACGATATTCCATCTACTTTCCATTTTAGATAATACTAGACAAAGCTCTTTTGATATGGACTATGGAGTAAGTTGTATGGATTCTATCTCTTAAGTGATAGACACATTGTTCAAATGTCTTGCATGTGATGTTTGGAAGGTTTGCTTCGATTGACGTACATGAATGAAGAATGTACAAGTTGACAAGAGTACTTCAAGCATATGGAGTACAACAAAATTAGAGGATCTAGAATTTGCTAGCACAAATTGTCTATAAGACAAAGGAATGATGGTGTTTGCTCACTATACAAGGTAAGATACTAAAGTCAGATTTTTTATTTTTTTTATTAATCCTTATTACAAAATCTGACCACATGAAACTTCAACCTATTTATGTGTGCACTGATAACACAAATAAATCTCCCTTGGAAGTCAGGAAGTTGGAACCATATCCAAAAGTGATAGTCCTTTCGTCTTATCACTTCCAAATAGAGAATAACAATGTTATAGTCAAGTGTAATACCTAGTGTGGACAAGTTTTTATGACTATTATAACCAACACAAACTTATTAAGCCTTTTAGTTGGCTTATTTATTTTATACCATGAAATAAAACTTGTTGAATAATTGAGATATGACAAGATGTGAAACCCTATATGTGTGTGTGTGTGTATATATATATATAAACAAGGATGGAAATCCATCCACAAAAAGTACAAGGCATGTTTAAATAAATGTAAACACACAAAAGGAAAACCAAGACCATCAAAATAGTAGTAATGAAGTGGAAGATGTAATGTTAAAATGGCATCCTTTGCCACAAATCAGCTATTGATGAAGGTGCATTAGCTGGTATGTGTGGGAAAGATGAAGAACTATGATTAAGCATGCTAACTTGTTGAAGAATTGTGATGGCTTGCGCACGTTGTAGGGTTATCGACATTTGTTGCCTATAATGAAATATAAGCATCAAAGGTAGTGAGGAAGACTGTTGATGGCAAGCTATACAAGCATGTACACAAGAAGTCAAAAAAGACTCAAAACAAAGATGGAAACAACCGTAGGTCTCTATGGCAAGGGGAATGAAATCATCTTTTGGCATTCGCTTT
>Ga0209208_10002777_pt1 | contig 25159 bp, 15 predicted proteins | sample S1TSphfallax_3_FD_187694 | JGI IMG/M metagenome (GOLD analysis project Ga0209208, IMG submission 187694) | Host-associated microbial communities from peat moss isolated from Minnesota, USA - S1T2_Fd - Sphagnum fallax MG (SPAdes) (version 2) | ecosystem: Host-associated > Plants > Peat moss >...
GGTTCATAATGGGCATATATTAACAAAGGGAATATAAGCCCAATGTTTTATGTCAAATTATTGATTGATTGTGCGGCATATGACATGTTAATGGATCTTATATAATATACATCACAAACCTTTGGGGTTTGTTTATTGTCAATGGGAGTTGTCAATAAAATCAATCTTTTATTTTTGCAATCCATTCTCTTGAATATGCTTCATCCCATCCTATTGTATTGTTACAAATAATTATATTAAATAAAATAAACTCTTCCAAAAACCCGTTTCATAAATCAATATTTCATTATTTAAATAGTTAGTGAATGACTATCATATTATTGAATGACTATCTAGCACACATAAATAAAATGTTAGTTAAAATGTATATAATAGACTTTGAAACCTCTAGGGTAGATTTTTTGTCAATGGGAATTTTTCTTTGAAAATCATATAATTATTTTGTTTGTACAATCCATTTTCTATGTGACATTTCCATTGATATTTTCAATCTAGTTGTTCCCATTTTTATTGTTACAAGAATATATATTATATGAAGTAGAGTCCCTTGAAAATATTCCTTTCCACCATGTTTGGCCATTTCCATATGCACAAAAAATTGTGTTTTTAAAAACATTTGCGTTGCAATTTAATTTGCTTTCAAGCTTATTTTTTGGTTGTACATTTTGTTTACACTAGTACATAATAAGTCCAAATCCACAAATGAATTCACTAGGTTTTGTAGTGAATTAGGTGAATTTTGATCGTAGTGAATTCCTAGCGAATTTGTCAATTGCTTAGTGATCAATGACTGGTTGATATGGACAAGTAAATTCACTAACATATAAACAACTAAGAAAATTTGAAAATTTGAAATATTTAATTCAGATGATTTAATATTAATTATTTGATTTAGATTATTTAATCCAATTTTTAAAATATTAATGATTAATCTAGATTATTTAATATATTATTTAATATTAACTATTTATTTCATTTTTATTGGATTATTTAATTATTTGGATTTCTCTTTTAATTTAAAGTTTCAAATATATTCAAACCTACCTACCTACCAAAGTAAAAAAACTAGCAAGTACTTGCATGTGTAGGTAGGCAAATAGGTAGGAAAGGAAAAATATAGATGGAATAAAAAGACAAAAAAACATTTCACTTACTTTGCAATTTCCATTTAAGGTCAAACAATTTTTCATTCATCCCAAGTTGGAATATGCATTTCAATGTGACAAGTCAAGGCAAGACATGTTGTTTATATAATTTTTGAAATGAAATTCAAAGACAAAAAATATGGGTTAAACATTTTATTTGCACTTTAGTTTTGAATTGAGATGCAATTAAACCTTTTCCAAAAGTCAGTTTTTATTGGTAATATATTTCTCGTATTATGTCCAAATGACAGAAAGTTTTAAAATATGAATTTTTTGTATTACATAATACATTTTAATTATGAAATTTAATACAAATAGTTTGTAAAATATGATGTATCAACTTATAATAACATTATTTTCAAAACCATTTAATGTTAATGTATTTTTAAAATACAATACATTTAAATATGGTATATTAAATACATAAACGTTAAATTTTATATTATAATATGAACTTGATTACATGATTATAAAATATAAATGAATTTGTAAATTATAAATAATTTTAATATTATATTCATTTTTATTAATATATAATATATAAATTAAATATTTTCATATATTATATATAAGTGATCTTATATGATATAAATATTGGATCAAACAAGTTATATTTCCATGGACGAATATTATGTTTTCTATTTTTATCAAGTGAAGCCCACAATAAAACATTATTTAATTATATATATATATATATATAATTTTTACATAATTTTATATGTTATGTAATATATATCTTATAAACATATGATATATTGTATATTTATATGTCAAAAAATATTGGATTTTGATTTTGTTTTGTTGTAAACATCTTTTAGCATTTAAATAAAAGCATAAAATAAAATCTGACTTGTTTTTCAGAATTAAAATAATTTTTAATTTCAATAATGTATATTTTGGATTTAAAACTGATAATATTTGTACATAAACTAACTAGAACCCCATGATTGAGGGAAAAAAAATTGGATTAATAAAAGGTTATTTAATGTCAACAAAGATTATGTTCAACAAAGTTTTGGTTTTGGTTGACATTGCCCACATTGGAATGTACCCAAATTAGAACAAATCTTCAAATTTTATATAGAAATAAAAACATAGCAACACAAACCATATCATGGAAATTCCATTTTCATATCATCTTGAAACATCGGGGTTCAATAATCAAAATTTGGTTTGAGATGTGAAACTGTTGAGTACAAACAATGTAACAACTTCAAACACTATGTGCAACACCAACTAGATTGGCCATGCATGAATGTCACAACCATAAGAATGCAATGGGTTCGAAGAATGTAATGTGAACCTGGTGTACACTTCGTGTTGGTGTAGAAACAAAGTCCCGAATTCCAGAATTTAAAGTGCGAAGGAAATTGATTGGATTACTAAATAGATTGGCAAACCCTAACACTTGTAATTTCGCCTTATATATTGTTAGAATACATTGTTCCCAATTAATGCAAATGAAGAATATTATGCATCAAGAAGAAGGAGAGGTTATGAAAAGGCTTTCAACATCATGTTAATTTGTCACTTGCACTTTGTCAATCATGCAAGTCGTATTGTTGAAATTTCACAAGTACTTTGCCTACATGAAAATCAAAATGTTTCCAGGCAATAGGTAATTCTCTTGTGAATTTTGTTTAAAGGAAATTAAGTTGAAGGATGTGTAAAAGGACCTAAACAACTTATAGATTTCTTGCAAAAGTTGTTAGTGTAGTGGCGCATTGTCATTCCTTGTATTACATCCCAACTTGCCAAGGGATGCAACAATGAAAATTGGCCTAAGTTCACAAGAGCAGCCTCCACATTCGCCAATGCTATCACATGTTGCTACCATGCCATTATGACATACATTCGCACAAGAAAAATGCACAAGGTGATGAAACAACTATTCCTATGTTGTTGCTAAAAACATGAGAAAATGATGAATATATACCCAAATAAGTGTATGTATAAATCTATTAATTGTGGGTAGGAGGATGTGCCTCCTCCAAAACAAGCAACAACTTCTTGATTCTTTTAAAGGTGGTGACACGTATACTTGAACCTTTAATTGAACTACATTTGGAGGGATTAATTACATGTATACTTGAACCTTTGTTTGAATTAATACATGCATTACGCATAATTCATCTTTAAGACTATTGTAGGATGGTGGAAATAAATTCTGAAACTAGACCTTGAATGACATCCTAGTCATCTTAAATAATGACTTTGTTGTGGCTTTAGACTTGTTTGACAACCATGGTGTGCTTGAAAAGTTATACACACAAAATAAACAATAGTTCAAATCTCTAAAACCCTTCAAATACCTAAAAATAATGTAGAATGTAGCTAGTTTGAGGATTGTAAAAGTGGAATTTAATGCACAAAGTCTTCTTGGACTCTAGACAACATCATGCCTTTTCAATTTGTGATGTTCAATTCTAGTCACATGTTTGATGATGGAACATCATGTGAATTGGTGGAAACATTGGGTATAATTTGATGGATGTTGTTTTAATTAAGAACTTTTATACATTGTTTGAAGTTGGTATGACTTCCAAGAATTTGGACTACATATAAATAAGGTGAGCATGTCAGCTTATTCTACTCCTTTAGAATAACAAACCTAACGAGTAATGGGCTTATTTATTTAGTAGTGAGTTTAATGGGACTCACATGCAAATTCTTGATGTACACCTTAGGTCTTAGCCTTGCAATCATAAGTTTCTAACAAAGTCTACTTGCTAGTTCTATGGTTGTTAGAGCTACCCAACAATCAAATTCTTCCAACTACTTGATTATTTTATTAAACCTAACATTGTCGGAAGCTTTTGAAACTTGAACAACCTCATAGGTCCCTAGGGTTATTGCACACTATTATGCACCACCAAAGTAAGTCCCTTGTAGATATGACTACAACCAAACTTTGCCTAGCTTGCTTCACTTTGATGCATAAAAGCTTCATATTGCATTTGTACGGAAGCAAAGCAAACATGAGACTAATAATTCCTCCATCTCCAATCACAATGGTGCTAGCATGTGTCATATGAACCACATTAAGCATAATTGCAAAGGAGTTCATTTATACTGAATTGTTTTAATCTAGAAGTTCATGAAGTCAAATAACACCATAATAAACATTTTAGTGGAATTTTTTTGTACAATATCTAGACCAATAAAACATTTCACTACCAATAAATATGATTGCAATACATGAATATTGATAACATTAATAACAAGCTTTTTATTACCAACAAAGATTCCATCATTATCACTTACTAAAAGTTGATGCACTAGAAATAATTGACAGATCTTGTGGGGTGATGTGACTTGGCCACCAATATTGTGAGAATTGTCCCATTTGAAAATCTAACATTCTAGTTACTTATGGAGTGAACAATGTATGTAACTACTCTACATTTCAAGGCCTAAAGCCCAAGATGGCATTAGTGGCATAAAGAAGGATAGGATAGACAACATGGTTCAACTTGCACTGATGCAACCTCTAACTTCATTTGCTACTAGTGTTGCCCCCACAATAACTGGATATTCATCCTTTTTGCACACACAAACATAGTCCTAAATAAGAATGAGAATCCTCATAAGATGAAAGGAGGAGAATTTTAGCCCTTTCACTACAAGGTTGATGAGGCCAACAAAAGTCAACACAAAAATTGATTATTCAATTAAGTGTGGAAAAAATATATTATAAACAAGATCATATTTTTGTTAAGTGCATGTTGTTAACAAATGAATCTCATAAATTTCATGGTTATTGTTGTTATATTTCCAAGCTTTCTATGGATGAGCTAAAAGGTTGATCAAATAGTGGTCTCTTCTTGTATCTAGACTTATATGTAATGAATACTTTTGCTCCTTTAAATTCCTAGATGTATTTGTCTTCCATTTCCAAAATATATTGTGTACTTGTTCATTACAAAAATATGGGATGGAACATATCTTTTGGCTTCCTTATAAAGAAAAAAATGGTTGCATGTAGGTTAAGAAAACTGGATTTAAAATTTGATGTTAAGGTGCAAAATGATATCGGTGAAGGTGCACATGAAAATCATGGGATGTAAACTAGAAAATTGACAAGCATTGAAAAAGTACTTGAAGATAAGAGTCAATAATTGATAGTCCAACAAAAGAAAATTCAATTAAGAGCCCTTCTTGTAATTCAAGATCCTAATCCAACATGTAAATATTTACCACAATGTTGTGGCCTAGTACTTGATAGCTACTGCCATCACAACTCTTCACCATGTGAGTGATGTGTCCACAACATTTCAAACTTACTAATGCACATTATTTTAGTATTTACTTTAAACACCATTACTATTTTACCTTAATGATTATCACATTTTGTACAACCAACATGTATATAACTTATATAGTTGAAACACATTTTCCATCAAGGTGCACCAACTTGAACAAAACGGATTGTTCAATTCACAATAAGCCTTTAGAGTTTTTTGCCTCTTAGAGTTGGCCCGAGTGGTTTTGACATAAATTCATCTTTCACATGACCCTAAACAAGATTAAATGATGGTTTGAATTATAACATAAAGAAAAATCAAAAGATTCCAACAATTGCAAGCCATGAACAATTTGCTCACTCAAATTATATGGATGAAGAACCATACAAATTTTTTAATTCTTTGCACATGTTGGTTTCTTAGGGTGTCTTTCCTTATCGAATGGTGACTAGGCTATTATCATGTAAAGGTCTTAGAACATTATAGTGTGTGCACTTGTGCAACTTGCATGATTGGTTCTAGTTAGTTGTGTTTATGCATTTTTGGAAAGGTTATACCAAACACTTAACTATTTGCAAGCAGTTATGATATTATTGTTATGGTCATACCCTTGTAACCATTAAATAAATTGACACAAAATTCATGTCAAAATTTTCAACATATGAACTTTACCCTAAAATTTTATAGTTGGCCTAAGGTTTTCAAAAGTTCATTGGAAAAATGCATAAACTGATCTTGTAGCTCAAGAATGTGCAAAAAGACATGAACTTTGTGGATATTCATCCATGGATAGTTTTCACTTCTTGCAACATTCATATTTTTGCAAATAGTATGTTTAAAATGAAGAAGAATAATCATTTAGCCTTGCAGGGTCCTTTAGTTTGGACTATGACCATAAATGTTTGTTATGGCTTCTACATGATGCAACTCCACCCTAGCACCATTCAACTTCGGGAAATTTATTCTTCCCATGAACACACAACAAATCAACATTTTTGAGAGGAAACCACATGTTAGTATGTAACAGTAAACTATTGAACATCTGATAAGTTTGTAAACAACAAATGATTATAATCCATCTGTTTGCAAAATGAAGATCACATGTCCAATAATAGCCAAAATAATTACAGGGTAGGGCTTCACCTCATCAAGACCATACATACCCAATGAACCTCACTTGCAACTCAAGATTCCAATGTCATTCCTCAGCAAGGACACACAATACAACTTGGTGATTTTGCTATGTAGCCTTCACTGTTTTGCCCAACTCCTCCACATGATCTCTCAAGTTTGCGCACCTAGTGGTAAGTGTCCAAATTAATGCACAAGCTTGTGCTCAACATCCTCATTCAACAAAGATAAATGGAACAACCTTAATCTCTCTCAAAAACTACAATGCCAGATGATGTTTTGAAGACGCATGTCAAGAATGCCAATCATGACTCTACTTACTTCCTCTTTGGTTTGCTAGTCACCTCCATTTGCAATCCGAGACTTCCTTATTGGTTGAGACATTGATGAGTCCAACTTGCCCTATGTCAACCTTTCCATTTTGGACCCTTGCCCTACTTATGATTGTAAGGCAACTTTTGAGGATGGCCATCCATTAACAAGCTTGTCGAGCAAAAGAGGTTATTTGAGGCCTTGGGTGGTGAATAAAACAAAAATTATGTTACAAATGGTAATAAACAATGTTTTATGAGACTCAATATGTGGCACAATGCTTTTGCCGCCCTTTTGTGGCAAACTAACACCACCTTCACTTTTGATCTTTGAGTTAAATGGTTCCTCTCTTTGATTCCCATTAGTTTTGGTATTCACCTACTTTGTCAAAACTTGTTCTGCTACATTGGCAACATGGAGAGATGGATTTCTTACTTTGGATGAAGCTTGTGAACTAGAGTTGGTGGAACCATGAAGCCTTGTAGGATTGTTCTACAAGGCCAAATAACCTTGAGGTGAAGCACCCAAAATCATATGGTTGTCATAGATGATAAGGCGATATGTCTAACCATTAGCATCAACTAGACGCAATTTTGACTTGGCACAAAGCCAATAATTGGGATACTTGGGTTCTTCCTCCTCCTCTTTGTGTACTAGACAATCCAAACTCGGAAACATGTGCAATTGCTTATTAGTCCTAACATGCTTACCTCCTTTCACGTCGTCATGGCAATGTGCTCTCGTCACCTTCCATTGAACATATTGTCCAAATTGTCCTTTGAACAACCCAAGGATTGAATAGCCAAGGCCCAACAGGGTTAGCATCATAGTGAAAAATAGTCCAACCAACCTAGCATTTCTTGGGAGGCGTTTCCATTCTAGTGTAGAGGAAGTAATTGAGAGAATATATAGGAAAAAAACCATTTAAACATAAATTTGTGTAATGAAAGTCAATTTATAACCACTAAATCCTAACATTAAAGGATTTGATTACCTTTGTAATTAAGGTTTCAAAAGGAAAGGACTTGTGCAAATAGCTTCCTATAAGCATTGTGTATAGACATCACACAATGTAAGTAAAAAATTGCTTACATTGTTAAACAAGTTTGAATAGGAAGATGGCCAAACCAAATGCAAAGAAAATCAACATGAGAGTGGGGTGGACAATAAGATCAAATGAAAGAACATATAACTTTGTGCAAAGGATAAATTCTAGGGCAAATAATGCATGTTTGTTGTAATGGGAAAAACAATATTACAAGCTAGGGTTTCATCAACTTTAAAAACACCTCCCAATGATAAGTTATCATACTTGCAAATAATAGCTTTTGTATAAGATCTCCTGTAGTGAAATGCATGCAATTCTTAGAAGGTGTGGCATTTCCTTGAAAATTTGAATGGGGATCATCACCAAGCAAGCAAGCAACCTATGCCACTACATCTTCATCCATTTCAACATCTTCTTTCTTTCCCAATTTGAAGGTTTTTATGAGGAAACATGTGAAATTTAACCCAAAAAATAGAAAACACACACACCTACAAATCTAATAGTTGATGTCCAAAATCACCTTCCCACATGTCTTTAGAGAATTAATCTCTTGAATCTTGGTAAGTTTTGACATAAGGATCTCATCCACCCTTGTTTTTTTTCTTTTATATTATTGGTTTTGTGCTACCTTAGTTCCTGATTTGCATAATCCAAGCTTCTTGCACCACCACTATCTCTCATCATTAGATTCTTGCAGTAACTCATTATCACGTATCTTGAGTCCCTACAACTCAACCCCCTGCAAATTCCCCCTTGTGGCAGCCTACCGGCAAGGTGTCAAAAGAAATGTTGTGACACAATTGTTCCTTGATTCCTAATTGAACTCGTTCATAAACATGATTGTGAAGTTTTTCTTTCATTGTCAAAAGTCTATTTGGTTGATCATTGTTGGATGGATTTGGGAAGAAGATACGTTTTCTTTTTGAATTTCTTGCCTACACATTATGATTTCAATATTGATTACATAAAAATCAACCAGACAACTACATCCTTGTCAAAGTTTGCCAAAATGCCTTTGCAAATGGTGCGATTTTGGTTACACAAGTCTGGTTTTTTGTTATGGATTCACAAAGTGCATCTTTTAGCTTGTATCTACCATTGTATATTCTGTGGATGTGATGAATGAAGGATAATAACAAAGATTGTATTTTTAAGTTTATTGTGTTGTTTTTTGGAGCACGTTTGGTGTCAAGGTGGCAAATTGATACAAGCTTTTGCTTCATTTATTGCATTTACTTTGTTAGTGAATTCTCAAATTCTTGATGTTTGGAATCTAATATCAATTATCATTTCTATAAATTTCCAATGTGTGATGTTTGGATCACCTTTCAATTATGTGTTCTCATATGTGTCATGCTTAGAATGCACAACATTCATGTCTACTTGATATACCATTATTCATTGAAACTTGATAATTCTTCGGCATCATTGTTTGGAATTTAGTGCAAGAGATGCAATTGACATAATAGTGCATCTTTTGATATGTAATTAAATCCAAATGTATTTTTTCAAAAATTAAGGCACACAAATATATGAAACTTGAAATCATAGACTTTGGATAAATTTATAAAACAATAAATTATATCATTAATTGATATAATAAATACATCAAAATACATTTATGTAAATATATTTAACATTAATTTTCAATATTAAAAATTAGGTTAATTATATTATTATAAATATTATTTTAATAATAAATAAATAATAAAATAATATACTATTTGTTATTTACCATGTATTTATTATAATAAATGATGTAATATTTTTTAAATACATTAATTTTTAATCATATGTATTGAATATATAAATGTAATATTAATTATTTTTAAAATTTTCTTATTTATTAATTTGTTTGGAATTTTATTGTAGTTCATTTGGTTTCAAAATAATGGAATATGTTGAATAACTATAAATTAATCTATATACTTTATTACATTATGTTAATGAAATATATTATTTATTTATATTAAATATATATTAACACATATGATCACTACTACAAAATGTGTCATAATGCACTTTGGGTTTCATTAGATTTTGAGTGAATTTGGACATTTTTACTTAGTGAAATTGTTTAACCCCCTAGTGAACAAAACCAGTTGCTATGGACAATGAATTGTTTCACTAGTACTTAATGAAACAAGGTTATTTTCAAATGAAATACAAATTTACCAAACCATTCACTTGCTAGTTAATTAATTAACGAACACGAAAAATCATTTAAATTTTAATTATATATATATAATATTATTGATAATTTCATGATTTATTAGCACATGTCATTACCTAGGCTAAGTTTTAAACCTAATTTAGGTAGGTAGGCCATGCAATCAACCTAAACACTTATTCTAATAATTCAATAGGAGAATATTCTGTCAACATACCATTGTTGACCACACATAACACCACTTGTGAGGTTTGATCCCTTGACCTTTGGAATGGAAGCAAACACCCTTATCATCAAGCCGCCCCACTTATTATGATAATATGTTACATTACGTTCTATTTATCAAATACTTCATTTTAAATATTATAAAAACATAAATTTTGAAAATTCATATATTACAAAAATTTTGTTCAAATGAAATGATTTTTGTTTTATTTATTTTTTAAATCAATAATGTACATAAATATATTTATTTCCTTTTGAAAGTTAAAAATCATTTAAACAAAAAAAAATTTAATATCATTATTCAATAACATTTCAATGACCATTCATTTGAATTTTTAAAAAATAATAAATGAATTTTTTGTTAATATAATAATATTACTTATGATAAGCTACTTTTAATTATTATATGAATATTTTTAATAATTAAAATTATTTCACCCTACATTATTTACAATTATTTATGGTTATTCTTTTAAATTTTGGTTATTTTTTGTTATTTCACGTTTAGCTACTTTTGGTTATTCTGAGTTACTTTTGACTATTTTAGCTTATTTCACATTCGGCTATTTCAACTATTACAATTTTTTTTGGCTATTCTATGTTGTTTTTGCTATCATAAATTATTTCAATTTAGATTCCTTGCAACTATTATAAGTTACTTTTGGCTATTGAAGGCTACTTCACCTTATGTTATTATTGGCATTGGTTTTAAAAACCTTGAAGGTTAAACTCTATTGGTTAACAAGGCCAAATTGTTGGAGAAAAAGAAAATTAACATAACCCTAAAAAATATTTGTTTCGTTTGTTCTCCAATTTCCCATCCCTTTGTGTAAAATGATAGGAATGGAGGTGGTTAGGTCTACTTTGGATGATGATGTGGCCATTCTATCACATTCTTTTTATATTGGGGGTTATTTATATGGTTTGTGTCCTTTTATGTTTGGTTTGAACATGAAGATGGGCACACACAATATGTGGATGACAACATCAAAATGACATGGGATGACATTTGGAAGGAGAAAAATAATTAGTTTGAGACCTACCACTAAAAGAAAAACACATTTTAAACTAGTCTTTACAACAAAATTTTAGTCACAAATGAAATTTGTGACTAAAATCCCTCTAGTCGCCTTGAACAAATCATCACGTGATATTAATTGCAAACAACAAAGGATATTGGATGAATGAAAAAGTCATAAAATACAAGTTCATCTTTTGATTCCATTGTATACGTATTATCACATGTGACTAAAATGTGACTATTTTGATCATTATTGAAAGCAAATTATGTGTTGCCACTTATCGAGATGTTTAATTATTTAAAATAAATAATAATAATAATTTGAAATAATCAAGGACATTCAATTCACATGTTTGGATTATTTATATTATGACACATGGCCCAATGTAAATATGCCATGTGGCATATCAAAATGAATTTAATACAATATATTAATATTAGGTTGGTAGGTACTTACATAGGTACATAAATAGGTGCTTACAAATTTAGGCTAAATACCTACTTACTTCCTTAGGTTAAAAGGTAGATAGGTAGGTAGGTACTTAGGTGAGTAGGTATATAGGTCAACCTAGGTGGGTAGGTCAAACTAGGCACCTACTTAACTAGGTAGATAAATAGGTTGGGAAGTAGTTGGTTTAAAATTATGCATAAATTTTCTTTTTGTTTTGGGTTAAACCTTTTGAATGGCTCATCCCATTTGCAAACATTTTTTAATGTGAAATTGGATCATCACACCCTTTGTTTATATAGTGTTCAAATTAAGAATGGAGAACAAATAATATGGGATAAATTTTGAAGTTATAACTTCCTCACAAATTAAGTTGCAACTTCAAAAATTTCATCTTACCTTTTTTTAAAAGTTTTTAGTTACGTAAAAAATTCAAGTAAATGGCTCACTAGATAATTAGATAATAATTTATTTAAAAAGGATTAAATTTAACATATATTTATGATATACACTATACACTACAAATATTAAGTATTCATTATCAATTATTTAAATAACTAATAACTTCTTAATATTTAACTAATTCGTTATATAGTTATTCACAACTTCTTAATACATAATTCTTAAATTAATAATAACTTAAATATTAAAAATGATTTCCTTACTTTTAAAAATCTGGTTGAATTATATTTAATATATTTAATGTAAATATAATCATAATATACTTTAAAATAAATATTATAAATATTTATTTTGAAATTAAAAATAATGAACCAATAATTGCTATTAAAAAATAAATTCTACACTAATCATTTAATTTTTAAACTAACATTAATCTAATTACTATGATTACTATATAATTACATTTATTATTGTAAAAACAATTATTGTTCAATTAAATTTTTTTTCCCATTTGTAAATAATAATTATAAATACCATAATATGCTAAACATATATTAATATTTTTCATTACTGTAATATTAGTATAAACTATTTATCATATATAAGTAATTACATAATTTTTTTATTTAAAAAATATTGTTTAATAATTCTTGCAATTATAATCATTACAATAATTAATTTAACTACATCATAAAATTTCCAAAATTTTAATTCAGATTTAAAGTTATAAATTACAGATTCCGAATAATTATGTTCAATTAGAAAATTATTATGATATTAATATTATTAATTCTTATCTGAAATAATTATAATTATTTTTGAATAATGTAACATTAATTACAGTAATTGATTTATTTTATGGTAATAATATAAAAACTTATGTTGTAACAATAATTATTTAGTGTTACTTATAGTTAGTAAATATGGTAACTAATAAATATGTATAAATTTGATATATTATGAACAAGTAGTTACAAGAAATGAATATTTTAGTTTATTATATCAAAATCCATGTAGTTATGGTCATAACATTAATTATTTTAATTAAATTAAGATTATTCTAGAAACTTAAATAGGAAATAATTTTTAAAATTTTAAGTTATAGATTATAATAATAAAGGTTAATTATTGAAGTATTGTAAATTTAATTTAACAAATAAATTAGTAATTACAATGATTTTATGTCATTATGTCATTATATACTATTATAATATAATAAATTATTTGTTTATATTAAAATCTGACTGTAAATAGGTAAATAATGAGTAATACATATAATTATTTTAGTGTAGTTTCGTTCTAAATATAGTAATTATAATAACTTTGTTCATTATTTTAAGATTATTAAAAAAAATTGAAATAAAAATCTGAATTATAGGACATAACTTCTCAATTCAAATATGAATAAAATTATATTATTAAAAGATAAGTGTTGTGAATAAAATATTTATTTTTTATGATTGGGATCTTTCATTTTAATTAACCTGAAAATTTATGTTGTAATATTATTTATTCATTTTACATAAGCAGTAATAAGTAATAAGTAAAATAGTTTATTATAATTATTTCAAATTTGCAGTAAAATTATTTATAAATTTTATGACATAGTAACAATTATATATTGTAAGTACATAATTAAATATTCTAGTATACTGGAATGTTATTTTTATAACCATAAAAATTAAATTAATTCATTTAATTATAGTGGCAATATTTTAATCTAAAAAATAATAAAATTTTAAATTATGAATAATGAATCCAAATTATAAATTATGTGTCTATTATAATTAATGTATAAACAAAGTAATTATTATGATTTTATAATAATTATATATTAACTACAATAATTTTATTGTTATTAAATTTTTTATAAATATTGAGTATAATAGTTTATGTTGGAATATATTTAATTTATTTAAGACTATAAGTAATTTAATGTAATGAAACTAGTATAATTACAATAATCATATCAATGACTTTAATTACAATAAAAATATTATGAATATTAAGTTGAATCATAAATCAAATAATTATTATAAGTGATGTGTATGGACATATGTTGATTGTGTCTGGGCACCATTTCGCTTATAATTAATAGGATTTTAAACGGTTACTCTTGGATGATAAATCCAACCCATATATTGATGTAAACCAATTTAGTCACAATATAATCATAGTGACTCAATTGATGTTAACATGCTATCACAATAGTCGTAGAGGGCAAAAATTTAATTGCAAAAACTAAATAATTGCAAGTAGTTATAAATGTGTTGGTCACATATTGGCCTTTTTCTTCGAGTGACCTCACAAATCACAATCTTCTTCATTTTTCAAACAAAATGTTTTTAATTTGAGATGGGAACCATTGTTTCAAAGCTCGGTACAAGACGAAAAGTGAATAATTTCCTCATGCAAAGTTTCATGTTGAACCAACATCCATTGTTCTTAACAACAATCTAAGGATGACCATGCCTTTATCACATCATTATGTGATGACATGAACACAATATAAACATAATCTTGTCCAAGACATTTTCATTATTCTTTTGTCTAGTTGACCTTTTTTAAAGCCTTTTTAATGGCATTTTAGATCCACCAAAAAGAATGTTGTGCATCCTTGCTTCATTCATCTCCTATACAAGGTTCATAAGTATGCTTCTCAACCCCTTGATTGGTGGGAAGGACAAATTTCAAATTATCAAATGGAAGATTGTAAACAAAATGAGGTCCTAAAAAAAACGTGGTACCAAGCTATGCAAGAGGTTTTGGTTGAGTGACTTTGGAAGGTGAGAACATTTTTTTTATTTGTGATTCATTTTTTAAAGTAATATTATGTGGTTTCGGTTGTCATACAATGCTGAAAACATTTGTTTTTTTTTTGTACACAATAAGAAATTGTAAATGATGCTATTAAGACAATGAAAAGCTTTGGTAATCATAATGAAGGAGAGCGTGCTAGCCTCCAAGAGACTATTATATATGCACTCGAAGCCAATTTTTTTTTTTTAAACACATGATTTTGGCCAAAATCTTGCCAATAGTTGACCCTAACAATGGACAAGATTTCTTTGATGAAATCAAGAGTCATTATGCTTGCACGGGAGACAACTCTAAGATGACTTTGGAAAGAGTTGCTAGACTTTGCATTTCATGAGTTGGTGCATTTGAAAAGGTTTCTTGGCTTAGGATTTGGAATTCAAACAAAGAGGTAAAAAATCTAGCCTAGTTCCCAATTGACATGCTTGGGACAAACACATTGGATTCCTAGATGACACAAAGACCTTTTGGTGGGAGGTAATTGCATTTCCAACATTGTTCATGATTTTATTTTTAATATCTTGGAATCAAATTTGTTTTGAATTAACAAAAATGTTGGCTTGATTTTAGCTCAAACAAAAATGTTCAAGAAAGTTGCATGAGCTCATCCATTCTAAAAACCACAAGAGTTCAAAAGATAAATTCATTTTGGATGTTTCTATTGATGTCCAAAACATCGATGCATACCTCATTACTTGGGTAAAAAAAGTATTTGAAACAACCTTCCCTAAAGAGTTGCCAAAAAAATTAAATGCAAAATCCATGACATGGCGTAGTCATTTATGGGAAGCTTAACTTAGGTCTTCACAAATTATGTTTCGCACCATGTTCAAGTACATAATTTTTTTGTTACACCCTACCAAAGTGGTCATTGTGTTCCCTGATTGGTGGCAATCTTGGTTGATGGTGGACAAGTTGTTATGGAATGTTCATCAACAAGCTCTCCCATGTCTTCGCCTTAAAAGTGTGGTTGGTATTTATATTTGCAAACCGAGATGGTTCTGGTTGAGGAACATGGCTTCTTTGAAGAATGCAAGGATAAGGTTGACCAATAACAAAAAGTTGGATTTCAAGTTGACCACATGCCTTTCATTGTGACACAATCTAAGTCTTCACAGTTAGCCCTTAAATCCAATAAAGGGAAAACCCCGTCACTATAGACCACCTTTGTGCATGTGATACATCTATGAGAAGACATTTAATGTTGTCACCATTGAACCAAACTCAACACACACAAACTATGATTTCACATGTACAAGTTGCCACGATTGCCAAACTTGGAAGGACCCAATTGTTTATTCCCATGGTTGCACTTGTGAGTGGATAACATGACTACGAATTATATGTTCAATCACACAAGGTCTTGCCGAAGTTCAAGACCTTCAACAAGTGGATGAAAGATGTTTCCTTGAAGAATGTCAACTTGGTCAATGGTTTTGATGTTGGGAGATGTGTAGACATGGTGCTCATAGACATTCTAGATGGGTTGTGTGTTCATGGCATCGACAATGGTGTCCCTTTTCAAAACACACTTTCGATAGAAGGCTGGTTTCATTCCTTGTTTGGATTTCTTGAATACATAATGTCTAACAATGGATGTGTACTTATTTGGTGTAATGCCCATATGGCATGACTACAAGAAAAGTTGGTGGCATTGGCATGTGTAGGCAACATCAATAGTGATTCAAAATTTCGTGTTAATGACCTAATGAAAACATATACAATCATCAACTACTTGCCCCATTATGGTCATGTTCCAAGTTCTTTCACTATCATCATATCTCCAATGTCTTGGATTTCAAAAAACCACAAAACATTTGATTTTTCAGATGGTGCGTTGTACATGATCTTTTAGTGGATGTGAAAGTGTCCAATGTTTTGTTCAACATTACATATGACATCATGTCTCTAAAGGCATCTAGGGAACCATGGAGAAGGGAGAAAGAAAAGAACCCAATTGTGATTCAACAATTCATTGAAGCACGTTCATCTGCACAAGGACATGTCCTTGATCTTTCTGCTACAATTGATGAGTTCCAATTAATTAATTAAAATTTTTATCTATACTTTCCATATTTAATGTTGTTGATAAAAATAATTTATTAGTGATTATAGGTGCTAGCATTTTCATAGCCAAAGCTTGTGGAAGGCATGTTTTTGGGTTTGAGCTTGATAGGGATATTCATGATGGCTTATTATTGAACATTATGGAGAGACTTCATGAAGTTATAGTCCAGTTGGATGAAGTTTTATTTCCACCTATTGGTGGTTCTCTGGGTGTTGAACCTTCTTCGAATAATATGGCCAACTTTGACAACCTTCAGCCCATTACTAGACGTAAATTCATGGCTGGTGTTGAAGATTTTAAATAGTGAGTAAATTTCCCCCTTTACGGAGATCTTGGACATTGTTTTTTCAAGTTCATTATTTAGAAACTCAAGGTTTTTTGTGTTCTGCATGTGCATTCTACAATAGCATTGGGTTGAGTGCATTGTTTGTAAAGATCCCATCTACTATAAGGCCTAATGTAGATTTCCCATTGTATGCAAAGCAAGCGGTTAAAGAACATGCAAATAGGCTACACACATAAATATGAATGAAGAATCAACATTTGGAATACGTGCACAAGTAAAAACTCTTCATGGATGTGGAGGCTTGTGAAGATTAATTCAATAGTGTAATAGTGGCCCTTATGTTTTTCGTTCGCCATGGTTTAGATGGATGTGTTCAATTTGAATGCCATCACCATCCGACATTTTGCAATTAGGATTTCCATTATGTTACACAATGAAAAATATTTAAGTCATCAAACATTATTCATCTTGCTTGGAATTTATGTTATAGCTTAATTATGGATCAACACATCGGTGTACATTTGTGTGGCTTTAAATTCAATGTGTGAAAACTCTATGTTATTTTGTGTTTTCCCACATTCCTAATCTTGTCAATGGGTTGTTAATTTTAGGTTACCATTATTTGATAATTATAGATTTTGTTGCTTTTAATGTTGTCCATAAAGCCCCCTACATTTGAACACATATTCCCATAATAGAAAGAATGTTCCCATGTGGGAACATATGGGAACGAATGTTCCCCAGTATGGGAACTTGGGAACACATGGGAACATGCATGCTTTAATGTGTGAACATAAAGAAGATGCATTCCCCAACATGGGAAGACATGTTCCCATGTTGGGTCAACGTTTCCCATTTGGGAACACATTGGGAACACAAGTTTTCAATGTGTTCCCAAATGCCACATAGGTGCCACACAAGTGCCACATCATTGTCATGTCAAAGTGGGCATCATAAATGTCAATAAATGGTGGCCATGTTAATAAAATTTGGGGTGCACAACATGCTTTGCACCCCAAATTTCCACACCCACACCCCTACACCCTAATTCTATGCACCCCAAATAGCCACCCCAATTGAATGACTATTACATTTACAAAATAAAATTTTTGGTAGATTTTTTTTACATTTGATATTCACATAATTCTTGATCAAAATGATGGTGATTTTTTGTGATTTGGATGATTAAAACATGTCTTTAGATATCTTGAAAAATGGTCAAAATTTGTTTAACTATGTAGTTATATCGAAAGGGAATCAATAGGATTAACAATATTTATTCAAAATTTTCCATATTTTAATCAAACATAGAATAAAGTATGTTTTATATGTTGACATAAATTTTTAGTATGATAAATCATGAAATTGTGTGAAATTGATGTTAGAATCTTGGATTTTTTCATAAGAAAACCTACATTAATAAAAATAAAATAAAATAATTATTTGTAATTAAAAAAAAACTTTCCAAAGGTTTGGAAAGAAGTATAGGAGACATGAATGCAAAAAAATGACATTATTTGATGTTTTTAACAAGGTTTTGCCACTCCAAATGAAAGTATGTCATTTTGGAAATGTCGTGTAGTTTACATTCCTTTTTGGTTTATACTTGGACATGACATTAAAAATTTGTTCAATTGATTTGAATCATTCATTATAATACTTATTGGTTGAAAGATTAAATATACATATCCCCCTTTCATTGTGTAACATCTTAGAACATTCATTTTTCTTCAAGACTCAAAACATAGGACAAAAAGGTGTCATTGTTCTTGTTGTAACACCCGAACAATGACTACACATTTTTATTATGCAATTAAAACAACAAGAAAATCATGTCAAAAATTTTAATAGTTATATATATCATGTCTAATATTTAATTTAATGTATGGAACGAAAGATCACACACATTGGAGCCATTTTAATTGTTGTAATTTGGAATCATGGAATGAATGCCACATGGTTAGGCCATGTGGATAGGTTGATGACATAGAAGAATATTATGTTGTGTCAAAAAAATAAAAAATGTCAACAAAATATGTAAGAGGATATACCTTCTGACATGGACAAAATCTATGAAAATATTCTTTTAGGCTAATGCCCATTTATGGCTCACGTTCACCTCCTCATGAAATAACATCCTTGGTTGGCAAACGTTCACATTTTTTTCACATGTGTTTAAAATAAAAAAACTTTAAGCATGATAAACACCAATTCTTTTTGAAATAAATTTTGAACCTCATTTTGTTTACTATAAGGATTTTTTGTTTTGAAAAAAATAAAAATAACATTTGGTGCTACTTTTGGACATTTCTTAACTAATTGCAAAAAATTATTGCCTTCATCATTCCCCTTTGAAATGCCATTAACACTAATAGCAAGTTCAAAAAAGTATGTTGACATAAGCTTTTGATGTTTAACTTCAACATGTCATTTCATAGAACTTGTCCCAAATATTTTGTTATATGCAATGACCTTTTTTTTTCCCCTTGTGTCTTCTTCTCAATCAATGCAAGAAGAACAACATGTAGAAAAAAACAATTACGTTTCAAATGTTATATTTCATCACAATTAATAGGGTCCTTATTATTCACAACAAAAAATGCCCATGCAATAAACTTACTACTTGCCCAAAACTTGTTCGAGTAAAATCATGAAATATTTTGCTTGACCCCTAGAGATAAAATCGGGATTTTCCCAATCAATGTCGGGTGGAATGCATAGTGAAATGTGTTTTGTAATAGTGCACAAATTCTAATGCACACACAATTAAAAGAAGGTAATAAAGTTCATAAGGTGAACACTCTCATTTGAGATATTTGATGACAATTTTAACTTTGTAAGAGTTGTTGTGTTCCTTGTTGTTTTGTCCTTGCACACTAGACATCACAATGATGATGACCAATACCGAGACACACGAATCACAAACAAGAGTGCAAGTAAAAGGTGATGAAAATAGAATAAAAAGACCATTATGGTATTTTCAACTTGCAAGAGCTTCATGTTATTTGTTGTTCTTTCCCTATGCACCAAGATCCCATGAAGGAGAACAAAACATTAAGATGGTGAAGACCAACAAAAATTATGAATGGTAACCACTAGACAAGATGAAAAGGCGATGAAGGGTGGACATGCTCACTTGAAAAGAAGACCACAATGATAGTCGTCAACTACAAGAATTTTGATTTTTAAAATGCTCTTTCTCTATACATTAAGATCCCACAAAAGTGGAACAAACACCAAGATGACGAAGAGTAACCAAAATCATGAATGGCAACATGCTACATGACAAAATAAAGTGACAAAGGGTGAATGTGATCATTTAAAAAAAAGATAATGACGATGATGGTTGTGATTTATGCAAAAGCTTTGTGTTTTTTATTGTTCCTTCCTTGCATGGATGATGACCAAATGAACAACACAACAATGACTAAGAAAATCTAAGAATGACATCACATTTGCACAACCAAAGGATTGCAACAAAAATCACAAGTTAAAAGGTGAATGTTAACATGAAAAGAATACCATGAATTATAGGAGCATCATATTATTTGTTGTTGCTTCCTTGCATAGTAGGACCCCATGAAAGGGGAACAACACACCAAGATGACAAAGACCAATGAAAACCAAAAATGACAACAAATTCAAACATAATTAGAAAAAGATAATGAAGCTCATAAATCACAAGTAAAGTGAACATGTCCATTTGAAAATAATACCTTAACGATGATGACTTTGAATTTTCCAAGATTTTCACGTGAAGTTCCTTGTTGCTTTGATTTTGCACACCAAAACCCCATAAGGCAAGGCAAAACACCTTGAAGATTTGACAACCTAGACCAAGACACGCACAAACCATAAATATTAGCACATGCCCAACAAGAAAAAGTCACAAAGGTCACAAGGTGAACATGTTCACTTAAAAAGAAAATCAACTTGATGGATATTTCAAGTTGCAAGAGTTTGGTGCTTTTTGATGCTCTTTATTTACACACCACAATCCCATGAAGGGGGAACAAAACAACATGAAAACGACAAGGGGACACCAAAATCCCATTAACATGGAACAAGACATTAAGATGGCCATGGTAAGCATACTAATATCTCACAAAAGGGGTTAGATACAAAATATTGTGACGAACATGGAAAGCATTCACAAGACCACAAAAGAGGAAAGGGGGTTATTTCATTCACTTGAAGAACACACCAAGGATGATGATAGTGAATTGTGATTTCACAACTACGGCACAAACAAGAAACTCAAAGAGTTGCAAGCAAATTATGTAGAAACCTAAACATCAAACCTAACTCATTTATATGGATTTATATGTCAATTTTTTTTACACAAGGGCATATATATATATTTTATGTTGTTGATGTGTAAATGTAACTAAAATCCTTTGCACAATGGGTAAGTGTAAAATCATTTATACTTATAATTACATTTTGTATATAAAACTATTGACACACACACAACATTGGACCAAACCTTGCCAATATTTCAAAAAGCATGTTTGAATATCTAATGTGAACAACTTGAAATTTGCAAGGCTTAAAGTTTTTGAAAATTTAAAAACCTTTCATATTATCTTAACTTAACATTAATAACAATATGATTATAAGAAAATCATATGTAATTTTTCTTTTCTAGTGGTAGGTTTTATTTATATGTACAACATTGTATGTATTGTTTTTTTTGGATGTAAGCTTTATGAATCATTGTAACATTGTAGGACTACACCCTTTTCAAGTTAGACTACATGCATTCTTTGCAACATTATAAGGATATTGTTTTTTTTTGAACCTAGATTCCATGTGTATTTGTAACATTGTGAATGTTATTTCCTTTTTAAACTAAGATTTATGCATACTTGTAATATTGTATGTACATTTTCATTTTAAAATTAGATTTCATGAACTTTTGCCAAATATTGTTTCCTTTTTGAAGTGAAACTTCATGTGTATTTATAAGTATGGTGTTTCTTTTGAAAGGTAAGTTCCAATGTTTGATGGGTAATTCTTTAATTAGACATACACATGGGTAGACACAAAGGTAAATATATTATATGTGTCTACTAAACATTTTTTCACTTTTTATTAGCATATTGACTAGTAATTATTCGAAATTTATATGATTTTTACAATACCCACCAAATCTACATTTTGATCTTTTTATTCTCTTTATGACCTAGATAAAATGTAGATAATCTTCATTAACCATTTGATGTATTGATAATTGATCCAATTTGCTTATTTATATAATAATCACCCAAATGGTATGTATAGACACACACATGTAGGTTTCTTATGTACCTTGAATTGGGTAATAGATGAAAAATTGATATAATCATCCAATTTTTTTAATGTTTAGTCATAGATAATATTTTTTTCGGTCATGACCACCTTAGGACAATGCTTCCTTCGTTTTAATGGATAAAGGTTGTATGATTCAATGCTAGATGACAAGGATTAATGCATCTTTTCAAAATTATTAAGTTCAATTTATTATACTACCAATACAAGTTCAACATTTCATTGACGAATAATTTTGTTAATTTTATAAATTACATGTCAAAAAAAAATCCATAAAAATTTCAGATTCATTGTTTTCCTTGACAATTAAAAAATAATAATTCAACATTTATGAAAATAATATCAATAATGTCCAAAGCTTGTGAGGTACTATGGTATCTTTGTAGCATTGTTCTTTTGTGTGACGATATTTGAATATTTCAAAGGTTAATTCCAATCTAAGGTGTGGATAATGGACTTCCTCAAATTCTCATATCATGAAGATTAAAGTCAATCCACGATGCGGTTAATAAACTTATTTGAAAATTTTATTCAAATTTCAAGATGGCATGTGGGCACCACCACATACATACGTGTTATTTACTTGAAAGAAAGCACGGTCCAATGGTATATTTAGATGTGGTCTAATGTATGGTACATGGTCTAAAGGTACATTAGTTGTATGTGGTCAAATGTATTATACATAGTCCAATGGTAATACAATATGTGGCCATCTAATGCATTGTAAATGGTCCAATGGTATACAAATTGTGGTCATTTAATGTGTTGTACATGGTCCAATGGTACACAATATGTGGCCATCAAATGCATTGTAAATGGTCCAATGGTATACAAATTGTGGTCATTTAATGTGTTGTACATGGTCCAATGGTACACAATATGTGGCCATTTAATGTATTATACATGGTCCAATGGTATACTATACGGTGTGTAGTGTAATGTACGCGGTCTAATGGTATTGTACGTATTGGCGTCTGCGTGGGTATGGGGGCACTTTCAGGGTGGATGAGGACCGGGCCACCGGACCCAGCAGTTTCCCGGTTGCTAGAGTGCGACCGGACAACCGGGTCCGCCGGTGAGCGAAGAGAGCCAAAGGATGCCCTAGAGTGAGATGGAAGCGGAAGTCGTAGTTTGGTTCCCTGTAGGTACTTTTACATACAGCCTTGTTTTTTTGTTGATTTGTTGTTGGGTGCGCTTCCCGATTCTGTGAGATGATCGCTGGGCGGGTCCGCAAGATTGTTGCGTTATCGTCTTCCTCGACGTCTGCCCTACCCGTGGCAATTTTCAGCGTCCAAAAAGGTGAAGAATCGCTCCCACGGTGACCCAAAAGCTCTTTGGGGGTTGAGGGGATGGAGGGGGAAGGAAGGTGGTAGCGATGAAGGGGGGAGGGGGAGGGTTTTCTCTCTTCGGGGTTCAGGATCGGATATTTGATTGCAGGGATCTGTTTTTTGCGGTTCTTTTTCGTGTAATTTCTTGTTGGGTCATACTGGATCCGTGGGTGGTAGTGGTCTAAGTCTAGATGCCACTTTTGGAAGCGAATTTCATGCTCTTCGGGGGGTTGTAGTTCCAACTGCTGGGTGGTTGCGTGTTTATGAATACCTGGGCATGGAGTTTTAGTTTTGCTTTTCTGTGTTGCAACCGCAGTGGGTAGGTATTTGGTTTTTTTTTCCCTGGGTTTTTTCTTCAATTGAGGACAAACCCTAGTTTCGTCCCTCCTGGTTATGGAGGAAGTTTAGAAGAGAAAAAAAAATCTAGAGAAATCCTTGCGGTGTATTGGGTTGTAAAAGCTTCTTTGGTTTAACTCAATTGACGCTATCTGCTCTTTGCCCCTTTTTGGGTATCTCTTGGTTGCTCTAAGATGTGATGCCTTAAAACCTAAGATGTCAGGTCAATGGTTATCGCACATCTTGGTGATGTGCTCTTCATTCTCTCGATGCATTTTGCATGCGGCTTCCTTTTCCTTCTTCCTCATGGCAACTGTTTCCAGGGCTTTCTGTTCCTTGTCCTATTCGAGAACCACATCCCTTCTTTTAGGTTTCTTTGAAACTTTGGAGCTTATCTTGCTACTATGGCATTGTCTACGAGCTTCCCTATTGTAATTCTTCCTCACGTAGACAGTTGTAGCCTAGCTCCACACTTGCCACAGATCCCCGTTCTGTTTTAAGGTTGGGACCTTGATAGCTGGAAGTCTTTAGGGTTTGCATATAAAAATTCTGTAGTCGTCAGTCAGGGCGGTTGCAGATTTTCTTTTTTTTGGTGTGTTTGGATTGCTTGTGCAGGAGCTTGATGAATTGTTCAGCAAATCCATTTCCACTCTTGTTTTGACTGAAGAGCATAAGGAACTTTTGTTTGAGGATCTCTTCTCCACTGTTGACCTAGATCTCTTCACAGCCATTGAGCTCTCGTTCCTACAGATTTCAAATGTTCAATCATGCTATGGATTTTCTGAGACTTTGTTCATCCGTTCTGTGCATCTTACAAGTTGTGCTGCATGATGACCTTCACTCACCCACCCTTCTTCTACAAGTCTCT
>Ga0209208_10002778_pt1 | contig 25157 bp, 26 predicted proteins | sample S1TSphfallax_3_FD_187694 | JGI IMG/M metagenome (GOLD analysis project Ga0209208, IMG submission 187694) | Host-associated microbial communities from peat moss isolated from Minnesota, USA - S1T2_Fd - Sphagnum fallax MG (SPAdes) (version 2) | ecosystem: Host-associated > Plants > Peat moss >...
TTTTTTTTGAAATCTTAAAATAAATATTAATGATGTAACTAAGTTTTTTTTTGTGATGAATTTTCACCATTTCACAAACATAAGAAAGGCCATCAACATCAACAAAAGATTTAAAAAAAAAATTGATGTCATTATTATTATCTCCATTTATAATTCATTCATTTATTACATTTTAAATGAAAATTTTGAATTCACCTCTAAATATTTAAACATAAACCTGTAACAAAACAAGCTTAAGGAAATTGATAAACTGTGTTCAAAATAAAAATAACAAGTATAAAATATTGATAATTTTTCATGGAATAATAATAATCATATAAATAAAATAATAATTTTTAATCCATTGTTTTTAACATGGGTTTTTTTTCATATAGTAAAAAAAAGGGGGAAAATTAAGGATTATTTTTGGGGTTTTTTTGGTATGACATGATGAACATTCATAATAATAAAGTTGTCCATGATGCCTAAACAAAAGTAAGGGGAAAACATACATTCTAATTTACATAAATGTATATATAAAAAATAATAATTTAGAGGTCTAAATGCACCCTAGACTTTGCATGCATGAACATTTTGACCTAATCATTAACGTCCCATTCAAATATATATGTGAGACTTCCCTAATTTTTATACATCCATTTCAAAAAATCGTTGTGAGTGCAAAATGTAATTCATGAGTAATGGATTTAACAACATTCAAAGTGAATGATTCAAATCACATGCAAATGTTAATAGTTCAAAAGATGCAAAAAAAATCTCTAATTTGTTCAAGTATAAATTTGAGGTATTAGGTTGTTGTTATGTGTGCTTCGATATGTACTAGTAAGTGCAATATGCAATGTTTGAATAATGATTTTAACAAGCTCAAAGTGGATGATTTGACTCATGTAAAAATGCTGATAGTTTAACAAATGTGAAAAAATTCATTAAAACATTCAAGTATAATTACAAAATATTGAGTTGCACATGTTTTGGTATATTATAATAAGCACAAAATGCATTTTGTGAATAATAGTTTTAATATATTAAAAGTGAATGGTTCAACTCTGGTAATTGAAGAAATGTAAAAACAATCATTAATTCATTATAATATAAATGTGGGGTTTTAAATTGTTACATGTGTTTTAATAAATTATGGTAAGTGTAAAATGCAACTCCTAAGTAATGGTTTTAGAATGTTAAAAGTTGATAGTTAAATTCATGTACCATGTTCATAGTTAATTAAAAAATGTCAAAAAAATCCCTAACCCATTATAATGCATTATGTGAATAAAATTAAAAGTTGCTTCAATTTCCACATCAACAAATTAAAATTATTAAATAATTAAATAAATTCCAAATTATACTCATAAGTGAACAACATAATGAATGTAACAACTATGAAAATATTGACATTAATTAATGCAACAAGCCACTTGCAAACTAAAGATGGCCAAATGTAGTTGACATGTAGTCAAATTAGACAATAGTTGTAATGCATGGGGGTGGAAATGGACAAGATTTCTTCTTGTGTTTTGATGGTATGGATGGAGTTAAAAACCCAACTTGATGTAAAATTGTTAAGGTAGTAGTCTAGCCATTGATGCAAGAATTTGAAGTTTCTAGGTAAAAACATTGAAATGGGTTTTTTTAGCAAGTTCATCAAGTGTACAATTGGATATAATTGTTAAAAAATGGAGCCATATGAAGGCTGGTAGTTAGTCATGTGTTAATTATGTAGTTTTGTTTAAACAATATTTCATGCCTCAATTATAATTATATGGGTAAGCTCAATGATATGGTTCTTCTCAGAAATATTCTATACTAACTCAAACATTTGTATCATTGATGCTTGAACAAGGAATGAAAATAGTTTGTTATATATATAAGAAAAATCCATCTGACACCACATCAACTATTACAATTGTCACATGTGCTAACAACTAGTTTGGAGCCTTACATGGAGTTTCACATGTGTAGAGGCTGTTGTTCATGTTTGCTTTGGAGACATTGTTGAATAGGAAATTAGGAAAAGAAATTTGTATGGATACTTAAACAAGGAAACTATAACATTGTAGAGGTTTCCAAAAAGTCATGGGATGAAAATCCACAATACCGAGGCTATGAACTATGTCATGTAGTTAAGCGAGAAAAAAAATTATTTTTGGAGAAAGCTCAATGAAACTAATTTTGAAAAATTATTTACTCCTCCAAAAACCTTGGAAAAAACTCATTCTTCATGTAGTCAATTCGATGCGTTGTAAGATTTGACGAAACAATTTGATGACAATTTCAATTTACACATTGCAAAGAAAAACACAAAAAGGAAACTAACTAACTCAATAAGAAAACATTGTTACAAAAGGATGTCGAGATTGTTATTCTCAGCAACAATGCATTACTACCAAAGTGGGGTGCAATTTATTAGCCTAAATCATTAGAAGACCTTAAAAGTGAAATAATTTCATTACATTTTATTGATTTCACCCTACTGAAAGTTATTTCATTATAATATCACTATGTAGACATCATGTTTCATTACTAGTTAACATAATTCACTATTACAATTTACTATAGTAAATAGGTTTATTTTTATGTTTTTTAAAAATTCTATTTATGCTCTTTAGGATATACCTTATATTATTTTAAGGTGCTTTAGTTATTCTAACTTATATTTTATGTTATTATAAGCTATTATAAAGTATTGTACCCTAAACTAAATAATATGTTATTTTACCTTAAGGTATCTTAACTAGTTTATTATGAGCTTTTAAGTTATTCAAGGTCAGTCTACTTTATGTTATTATAAATTATTTTATCGTAAGTATAATAACTTAAAATAATCTAAAACAAAATATAATGACATAAGGTAAAAATAACTTAGAATAAATAATAATAACCTATGAAAATTAATTTTAAATACCCTACAATATAATAACTACCAATAGCCTATGATAGTATAACAAAGAATATCAAACAATAATTTATAATATAGTAACCATTAATAACCATTAATAAAATAGCCATCAATAACCACCAATAAAATAACCACCAATGGTTTACAACGGAATAATCACCAATAGCCACCAATAGCCATTAATAAAATATCCACCAATAGTCACCAATAGAATAACCACAAATACAAAACTATGAATAGCCACCAATAGAATAACTACTAATGGCCATTAATATAATAACCATCAATAACTATCAATAAAATAACCACTAAACATTAATAGCCACAAATAGAATAGGTACTAATAGCCATTAATAACCACTAATATCCATATATTAGAGTTGTTTAGGATTGCCAAAAATAACATAAGTGAAATAACTTTCAATAGTAAAAAATAACTTATAATAGTTACAAATAGTCTAAACTAAAATAATTTAGAATGGCTAAAAATAACATAAAATAGTTTTAAAACCTTACAATAGTTGAAAATAACTTAAGGTGAAATAATCTAAAATAGCCAAAAATAATTTAGAATAACCAAAAATAGCCTAAGGTGAAATAACCAAAAATAATAAAAAAAATTGAGAATAATCATAAATAGTCGTAAATAATGTAGGGTGAAATAATTTAAATTAATGAAAAATAATCATATAATAATTGAAAATAACTTACATAAGTAATATTATTATATTAAAAAAATCCATTTATCAAAATTGTTTTTTCAAAGGAATGGTCATTGAAATGTTATTGAATAATGATATTCAACTTTTTTTTTTGTTCAAATGATTTTAAACTTTCAAAAGGAAATAAATGTAATTATGTACATTATTGAATTAAAAAAAAAAAAAAATTGAATCATTTCATTTGAACAAAATCTCAATAAGATATGAATTTTCAAAATTTATGTTTTTGTAATGTTTAAAATGAAGTATTTGATAAATAGAATGTAATGTAACATACTATCACAACAAGTGGGGTGCCTTGATGATAAAGGTGTTTGCCTCCATTATAAAGGTAAAACTTCATGGGTGGTGTTGTGTGTGGTCAATAATAGTATGTTGATCGAATATTCTCCTACCGAATTCTTAGAATATATATGTGCCTAGGTTGATTACATGGCCTACCTACCTAGGCTAGGTTTTTAACCTAACGTAGGTAGTGACACGTGTCAATAAATAATAAACTTAAAAAATCATGAAATTATCAATAATATTATATATTAAATAATTAAAATTTAATTGATATCCATACTGGTTAGTTAATTAACTAGCAAGTGAATGGTTTGGTAAATTTATATTTCACTTGAGAGTAACCTTGTTTCACTAAGTACTATTGAAACAAGTCATTGCCCGTAGAAACTAGTCCCCTTTCACTAAGGGGTTGAACAATTTCACTATGTAAAAATGTCAAAATTCATTCAAAATCTAGTGACACCGAAAATGAACTAAGACACATTTCGTAGTAGTGATGATGAAGAAGAAGATGATGACTTAGGGCCATTCATCATAACAAACCTTGACATCTAAGAGATCAAAGCTAGAAGGACAATGGTTTAACACTATTTATGGACAATGGTATAAATTTAGTTGACTATTTTAATGTGCACCATCCATTTGTTTATGATTTCATGTTTTTTTCGATAACTTGAAAACATTCAACTTGTAAAACAAGTGAGTGAAATCAACACTTTCATTTTTCAAAGTAAATATTTTAGACTCTTTTACCATAATATTTGTCATGTCATGCCCAATCTAAAAAGAGATGCATTAGAATTGAAAAATAACAGAAAATGAGCTGTAATTTTTTTTTAAATCTAGATTTTTAAAATTAACTAAAAATATAAAACTCATAATTTCAAAATAGATAGTATTGGGACAACAAGGTTCATAACAATACTTTGAATATAAATATAAAAATTTGAAATCTTTAATTTTGTTTTCCATCTAGAAATAGGTGTTGTATTTTCAAGTTTGTTATGGCTTCCTAAATCAACAAAAATAAAATAAATTAAGAATTTGTAGTAAGATTAAAAAACTGAAGATTATCAGCCCATTATGAAGTAAGCATGACAATTTCAAAAAACTACATAGGTGGAGTTTCTACATGCATCATATATAATGTTCTAGTAAGTTTGGAATTCTTATGTATGGAGGCATATAATATTTAAATATTGGCATGAAATGGACGAGTGATTTTACTATACTTTTAATATAAGAGATTGGATGAGTGTTGTTAGGAATGGATGTAGTCTTCAGATTATTTAATATAATTGATAATCACTTCGGTTTGGATTAGTTTGGGTTAAAAAAAATAAAGACCTTGCATTAGTTTACTTTTGATATGGCATGTAGGGTTTAATTTAGAATTGGACTTCAATACATGTGGGGATCTTGGTTCCTTAGTTTTAAGGTGGGAGTTATCTAATGCATTAGTTTAATTCAAAGATAATTAAACTTGTTTTTTTTATTTTGGAAATCATTGATAGCATGTTGAAAAGTCCAATTTTGATAAATAAGTTAGGCTACATGCAAAACAACCTATTTGAATTCTCTATTCTTGGAATAATACCTCACATTCATTTTGGTAGAGAAGAGGGATGATAAAAATATCATTATAATAAAGAACATAGATGGAATGTTCAACAAAACTTTCCTCTCAACTATAAGATGATGAAAAACTTGATATAATCTTGTCATCAACCCCCGAACTTAGTGAAACAAATTACTTAAGGACCCAATCTAACGCTTCGTCTTCAACAAGATCCATAACTGCTATGTCGTATCTATGATGAGGTGATTGCAATGGTAGAGATGGAATATCAAACAAATATTTGGCAATGACCTCTATATATCCTAGCAATGATGGATTCAATGGATGGCTTGCAAAGAAATCATTTCAAATGGAAAATGGAATAAACTTCAACCTTGGAGGTGATCGTGCTTTGTAAGAAGCAACAAGATATTATTTCAATGGATTTGACAACAATTTTTTCTTGAATATAACTATGAGGGGTAAACTTATTCACAATCAAGATCAATTCAAGACTTCTTTTGAACAGGGGCATTTGGGTTACTATTGTCATCCTCCACAACATTAATTTGTATTGGGCTATCCTTTAGAAGTGGAGCGAGAAGTTCTTCATAAACATCATGGTCAGTTTCATTCATAAAAGCATGCCTCCCAAGGCTTTGACATGCCTTCAAACAATTTCTTGGATGACACAACAAAGGATTTTGAAAAAGACCTATGTAAGAACAAATGGAAAAAATGGAATAGGAAATAGAATAAAAGAGTATGTAAACTTGTGGAAGTGTTGATTGCCACAACAAGGCTTTTTTATGAGGTCAAATTGGAAAGAACAAAATGAAATGTAGAAAGGTGGATTTCATGTCTAGCCTTAAAAGGTAAACCAGTTTTGGACAAGGTTGTATTATCAACAGTAGTTTAGTTGAAGATAAAATCCTCCTCCATGCAAGACCCAAGGTTCTCTAGGTTTCAAGAATATGTGGAAAACTCAAAAGTACCATTCGTGGGAATAATCAAAGTCACCTTGTTCAATATAATCTATGCCATAACATAAATGAAAAATGTGAGAGAAGAACATTTGCAACATAATATGTAGGGTTGAAGAAAGAAGGCTACTTTTTTCTCCTTGAATTCAAGATTCGTGCATTTCAAAGAGTTGACAATAAAAAACTTTGACTATATTTTGAACCCATACGTCTCCAAATAGGACTTGATCTCTCTTAACATTTGGAAGTCATCATCATGAAACAACACAATAGATCCATGGTTTGTGAGGAATTTTTTTGCAAATCCAAAAATGGACATAACATAGTTTTGCACTTTAGCATTCCACTTGGCATTACACCAGGGGGGTTAAATACATGTGGGACAAGCAAGTATCCTGACACTTTTCCAATGACCAAATCAACTTTTGCCTTCAAGGATTCTTGCCATAATTTGCACAATCAAGGTTTAAGATTCTAAGTACAAAGAAAACACAAAACCCATTGGACAATTGGCTATAATCAATTACCTCCTCCTAAAGCCTCTAAATTTTTAATAGCCTAGAAGCCATGTTTTGGTTATCACCCTTCCTTCAACAAGAGATGGCCAGGGGAGGTAAAGAGCCTTGTTGACCAATCCAGGCCTCTTGGGGTGGCCAAGAACAAAGCATTGGGAGGGACATGAAAAAATATTTGTTCCCATTAGTAGAGATTGGCCAAAATGTAACCACTATATTGTGATTACATGCGACTATTAATTATTTACAACTACATTTGGACATGTTTGCAACTACTTCTTGTGTTGGTCATATTTATGACTACATGCAACTAGTTTTCAACTATTTTTATGTTCATAATTACATGTGAACAACATTTAGTTTGGTTTTCATCCAAAAAGAATAATTTATGTCCCATTAATTACAAGCATGACCAATTTAGTTGTAACCTTATGAATACACAAAGCTATATTTTGTGAATTCTAAGGAATATGGTTGGGTGTATTAGGATTTATAAATGTATATTTTGAATTTATATGAACAATTATACTACATGTGTATTCAATTAGTATTATTAGCATAAATGGCCTCAATATTATGGTTACACTAATTACTGTATATTTTGAGTATATTAAAATTTTATGTTAGATATTTACCAAATATATTGTGCCCATTTTACAGGTTTATTTACACCATCTTATTATACTTTCCAAAATTATTACAAATGACATTTATTATTATTATTATTATTATTATTATATGGATTATATTAATCACATGTAATAAAAAACTAAATTTCAAAATTATCTTTGATTAATTTTTTTTAAAATAGTAATATTTTACTACATAAAGATCATAATGATGATGATATTAATGATAGGAAAAATAATTATATAATTACTGAAATAATTACAAAAAACTAATATATTATTATTGTATTATTAAATTATTTTCAAATGATCAATGTACTTATTAAGAAATCAAATTATATTTATTAAGAATTAAACAATTAATTATAATAAATCATAATATTTCTAACAAGTGATGTATCATATATAATAATAATAATAAAATAGCTAACCTAGGCTAGCTACAAATTACATTATTATTATTATAAATAATCAATTATGAAATATTACTATATTATAATAATTACCAAGAAATATTAATGTATAGTTTTAAGTTTTTATATTTCAAATTTATAATATTTTCATTCCAAGTAGAGGTGATTAAAATTGTTTAGTCGCAAATGACTTGTAACTAAAAAGTTTGTCCCATATGTTTTGGCTTTCATTTTCATCTTGAAAAGTATATAAAGGAATGGGTTTTGTCTTACATTTTCATATTTTAAAACATGGGCATATGGGATGAGCCAATAAAACCAACTTAACCCAAAATAAAATAAAAATATTCTATTTTTACACCTAACTAACCTAGTTTTCTACTTACTTACCTACTTAAGTAGGTATTTGGCCTAGGTAGGTAAATAGGTCCTATCTAGATAAATGTTTCACTTAGATGGGTGGGCACATATATAGGTAGGTAGGTACCTAGTTCAACCTACATACCTAAATATTGACTTTAATTAAATTTAAACAAATTCAATTAATATGCCACGTGGCAAATTTCTATTGCATCATGTGTCACAATTTAAACCATTCAAACATAAAAATTAAATTTTTTAGATTATTTCAAAATAATAATAAAATAATTTAATTATTAGAAGTTGGGACACATGGCAAAACATAACTTGTTACCATTGTTCACCAAAAAAGTTGCATCTTAGTTACAAAAGGGAGGTAAGCTATTGCATGAGCCAAGAGCTAAGAACTTAAGCATAGAACCTAGAGTTGTAACTTGGGATGGTAAAATGTTTTTTCCCCATACACATGCAAGTAAAACCCAAGAATTTAATTGCAAAATGAATGTTGTACTAGTAAATTAAAAAACAAACATGGGGATGAATTTAAACATTCATCTTCATTATGGATAAATGATTTTTTTCATTCATTTAATGTATGGATGAAAAAAATTTACATTTACATGCTTTTAATGAATAAAACTTCCATTAGAATTATGGATGACAATTTTATTTTATCATAAAATTTTTATGGATAAAATTTTCCCCATAATTTTAATAATTAGATTTCCATGAAAAAAATATAATTCTATATGATATAACATTTGTTAAATAATATAATGTAAATTCAATTATAGATGTATTTCATGGCTATGGTTTAAAATGTCATTATTTTCAAAATGTTTTAAAATTATTACCATTACTATGCTAACATTCGCCCCATGGTCATTGTTGTTTAAAAAAATAAAATTAAAAAAAGTTTTCTAGGCAAAGTAATCTAATGTCATTGACTATAGTGGGTTTTTTCCTCTCCCTCTTCTTAAGGTGCCACAACTTTTTTTAAACCTATTTATAATTATCATTGGCAACAATGGGGGTTTTATTTTTTCATTCTTTATTAAGGGGGTGATGACTTTGTTTAGATTTAACCAATGTTGTTGACAACAGTGGGTATTGAGTGTTTTAGCTATATTTTAAAACTATGTAATGTCATTGGTGATAATGGGTTTTTGAAATAAACTAAAATTCAGTTTTAGGCACTTTTTAATTAACTTTTTTCAAACAACCTTTCTCATAGATGACAATGAGGCTTTGTTAATAATCATGTATTTTCAAGGCACTTTAGTTTTCCATGAAATAAATATATAATGTTGTTGACAATAATTCCATAGTTTGTGGGGTGACAATCATTCCATAACAATGTTTTTGGAATTGCTTAACATTGGTCATGAAATTGATTTTTTAAACAATATTTTGAAAATTATTTTGGTCCCATCAACATATTTTCTCCTATTATCACAATTTCATTATCTGGTATTATTAAATGACATTCAAATTTGAAATATTATTACTTGAACAACAAATGAGGATGGATATGAATAATTTTGAATTTATTTATCTTTCAAACATGGATGATTTCATCCAATTATTTATTTAATTCAAATGATAAATGAAATTCATCCATATGAAATCATTCGTCTATGAACATATTCATCCATGTAGGTGGATTAGAATCACATTAAGATTTAAGTTCCAAAATCAAACCTGCAAGCTTAGGTTTTATGCTCATGCACAAACCATCTTCCTATGTACAGAGGTACAAATGTAGACAAGCATGTGTGCTAATTAATGTTGTTTGGTTTTTTTATTATAAAAAGAACCTTCAATTTTAGTTATGAAACTTTTTTAGTTTTCGATGGACCTTTTGGTTTGATCTTAAAATTGATCCCCACCATTGTTCTTTGGGCTTTAAGAACTTTTAGTTCTAAATTTTTAAAAAACAAAATTGGAATCCAGTCTTATCAAAGATCAAGTCTAGTTCCATTTTCGTTACACACAACTAAACACAATTTTTAGAATTTAGTTTAATTTTTTTCAATCAATCCACAAAATCCAAAATAAATATTATACAACTTTAATTATATATGTCTATTTGGCCCAATTGTAATGATAGTTTCCATGAAATGTGAAATTTTTGGTTTGGAGCCTCCATAACTTGACCTCTAACTTGTACCTACACCTGCATAAAGTCAAGAACCTACCAACATTGGTTTTAACCATCCATATATAGTTTTAAAAAAATTTCACACAAATGCAAAATTAAAAAGAATTTGTAATATATTCATTTTCAAAAAGAAAAAATCACAAAAATCTGAAAAAACATTGGAAACTTTTTCACCACATTTTCCAATTGGATTTTGAAGGGGGGAGGGTGTGGGATTTTTGTACTAGCTTTCCAAAAAAGGGGATTTTTGTACTAGCTTTTAAACTTTTTTTGACATGTTGTAAAACCCTATCTCCATTTAATGCTAAATCCCTCTTGGGATGCTCAATATGATGCAACATTAGAAATTAAAAAAGCTAAAAAAACCATTAGTTCTAACCATTTGTTCTTCTTGGTAATGAAGAGCAAAGGGTTCTTCTTGGTAATGGAAAGTCATTGGTCATCAAATTGAGACAATTGAAGCAATTTCCTTACTTATGTTTATTGAATCAAAGAAGTAACAAGCTACTCATCATTGCATAATGGCCTCTTCTTCCCCTTATGGCAAGTTTCCAAATTGGCAATATTTCAAAATAGGAAACCCTATGTCACAGCATAACCAAGAAGACATCTCACAACCCTATCTCACAGGCATAACCAAGAAGACATATTTTATGTATGAAAAATTTCAAGGAATTAACATCTGAGAGATTTTGCATAATCTTTCGTATGCTCATCCTTCCTTAGACAATTCATCTTGTTGTGCTAAATCTTCCATTGTGAGCTGCACTCAAAGGAAAGGGTTGTCAAAAGGAAGGGAAAGGAAATCTGTGTAGCATATAGATTGATTACAAAATTGCTTACTGATTCTTGTTACTTGTTATGAGCTGCAGCAAAGTTGTCCTGTAGCAATAGTGCACAGCAATCATTGTGTGAGCAAGCCCAGGCTGCCATTACTCAGGTCCAAAGCATAATCCATTTCCAGCACCGGCATTTGCAGCAGCCATCCCTCCTTCATCCTCACAGTATTTTGAAAGCAAAAAGACCCATCCAACTATTTGACCCACCCACCCAGCTAGAAATTCTGAAACCACAGGCTTCTGTGTCCACACAGCAACTGGGTTTACTTCATCTCCAGGAGCTGATATCATCAATGGGAAGTACTCCGGGGAGCACAAAATTCCATGCCTATTCCGCACAGCTGAGGTCCAAATTCATCAGGCAGGGATGGTGGAGGTGGTGAGGTAGTGGGCATCATAGTGCTGGTGCAGCCAACATCCACCAAGTTGCTCATAATGAGCAGCAGCAGTTATGTGCTGTGCAACAGCCTCCTGTACAGCCACAGGGACCATCACAAAGGTGCACCACTGCCTTCCTAAAATGATGTATACAGCATATGGGACCTATTGAAATGTCAAGCTTTTTCACAAGTCCCTTCTCTCTCAACCAAATCTGGTGGCATCAGGTACCCAGTTTGTCAGCTTCCTCCAAATACTAGAGTCACTCTGCAGTAATCGGTTTTATTTCAACACTACATTCAAGTTTTAACTCACAAGTTTCTGAATCCACAGGAATGACAAGAGAGAGCTCTGCTGTGTCTTCAAGAGAACTAGTTCTAACTACTACCATCTCTTCCTGTTGGAGAGCAAAGGGCATGGTGTCCCTATGTCCATGGACATGTAGATCTCTTTCTCTCTGCACTTGCATTATCTACCCCATCTCACTCTCTCTCACACACACACACATCAGTTAGGTATCAGGATCCTCGTCCGTCGAGTGATGATTCTAAGCGTTCGAGTAACCGGCCATGGGCGTTCTCGAAGAATCGGCCATGGGCGTTGTTCGAGCAAGCGGCCATCCCGAAGTGTCATTTTAGGGTTTCAGACGAGGGTTTGCTTGCCGCGCCGGGCATGAGCGGGCGTTGGTTACCATTCGTGGCAAGAGCGCGGGGAAACGCAGTGTTCTTCTTTCTTGAGAGTGATTCTTTCGTCTGCTCATTCGCCATTCTCTCAGTCACAACAATTATTCTTCTCCGCCTTCGCTGCGCTTCTTCTTCTTCTTCATGCTGCATAGACTAGGAAAGCTCGGAAGCTGGTAATCATAGTGAGCGTCACAGTTTAGTACGCAGCAGACATGGCGATCCGCGTAGTGAATCCAAATGCCGAGGTTCTCAACAGGTCCGCCGCACTTCTCATGAACATCAATGCCGCCAAGGGTTTGCAAGACGTGTTGAAGACCAATCTTGGTCCGAAAGGCACCATCAAGATGTAAGTCCCTTTTCAGCCTCTTTTCTTCGTTTGCATTCCAAGAAGATGTACCAAACGACTCCCGTCTTGTGGAGTCTTTGGAGTTAGAAATTTGTCTTGATTCTTGATTCTCTAGGTATCAAGCACATGGACTGCTTTTACGGCTTCATCGCCCTCTTGCGAATGGTTGCTTGCGGGTTTAAGCCCTCATAGGATGTATGCTCCATGTTACTCTTGTAGGCAACAACAGAGGAGGCTGCTGAAACAGAGTCGTTCAAAGGGAAGAAGTGATATTAGAATGAAGAAATCACATTGTTCTCTTTCATTGTAGTTGGAAAATGTCCATCTGTGTAGTCAGTTGCCATAAGACTCCTCCTCTGTATTGTGGAGGTTTTTTATACTGAGCTTATATCACAGAGTGACTTGGGAGAGGGGGAGAGAGTGCATTGGCTTTGTGAGCATCATCTTTCTTTTCACATAAAAGTGCTGTTGCAAAATGTGCATCACATGCTATGGTTTCTTTGCAACATGTTTGATTTTGGATGTTTGTGAGTTTGGAGTGCAGGCTTGTAGGTGGATCTGGTGACATCAAGCTTACAAAAGATGGAAATACTTTGCTCAAAGAAATGGTATGTGTCTGATAGTAGCAAGCAACTGTATAGGGTTTCTCAGGGGTGAAGTTCTTGTTTTGAGATTCTGGAATTTGTGAACTCTTACCACCTGCAAGGATTGAAACAACATGGCCTTTAGTTTGTGTCTTACAGTAGTGTGGGGTGTTGATTTCTGCAGCAAATTCAGAACCCAACAGCCATTATGATAGCAAGAACAGCAGTTGCTCAAGATGATATTAGTGGGGATGGTACAACATCTACAGTTCTGCTTATTGGAGAGCTGATGAAGCAATCTGAGCGATACATCTCTGAAGGTCAGTTCACACTTATGTGAAACTGTTGTAATTACAGTTATGAATGTGCTCCAAGATGAGTTTATTATGTTTCTGATCATGATTTGTTTATGGAAATGTGACATCCTCTAAAACATTTGCCTTTCTGAATACAGTATATCAGTAACCAAGTTTACAGAGGTTAAGAGATGACTCATGCACATTGTGGCATTTCTGGTCTATTCAGTTTGCAGTAATGTGTAGTGGCCATTTCTAGCCTTTCATATTAGACTGTTGAGTAGCTAGTGTGAACATAATTTCTTGTTGAATAGAGGAAATAAACTGATCCGGGTGCTAGACTTAGGCTGGTGGAAGAATTTTGGCTCCTGATGTTTGTGAGCTTGTGTGAAGGGATGCATCCACGGGTGCTGGTGGATGGGTTTGAGGTTGCCAAGAAGGCCACACTGGAGTTTCTTGAGGACTTCAAGACCCCTGTGGTCATTGGTGACCACCCTGATAAGGAGGCGCTGAAGATGGTGGCTCGTACTACTCTTAGAACAAAGGTGGACATGGGAATGTGATTGTGCACTTGTGATTTTCTCCTCAGTTTTTGAGCCTATGAAGCCTCAACCTCTTTGGGTGTTTGACATTTGTTTGATTGTCTGAGCAGGTGCATGAAGAACTTGCTGACAAATTGACAGATATAGTTGTGGATGCGGTAATCCATCTGCTTTCCTGGTTCTATGTGTGTTTCACAAGTATTACTGTTGCCCACAGTTAAATTCTTGAGATTGGGGCTACCTGTTAGATCACTTGATCTAGGATGGGCATGCAAGCAGGTTGTATAGACAGCGTATGTGTGGTACTTACTGTTTGAGTGATGGCAGGTACTTTGTGTGCGGAAACCAGATGAGCCAATAGACCTTTTTATGGTAGAGATCATGCACATGAAGCATAGATTTGACTCAGACACCCGTCTGGTAAGCTTATACCCTTGTTGCACATTTGCACAACACATTAGATCTAGTAGTTGTGTTGTTTCATATCATGTGAATATTTTATTGTCAGGTTTTAATGGGAGGCTTGAACATGTGCTTTTAAATTGGTATTGTGTGCTCAGAGGATTCAGCCAGTGCTCTGTTTGTCCAGTTTGTAGTTTTGACATTGTGAAAGTGGGACTTGTAAACATGCACCAGTCATAATCTTAGCCACTGTTAGTCTTAGCCAATGTGATAGTCAAAATTCACTGTAAGCTCTGTTGCAGGTGGAAGGTCTTGTCCTTGACCATGGAGCACGGCACCCAGACATGAAAAAGCATGTGGAGAACTGTTACATCTTGACTTGCAATGTGTCACTGGAGTATGAGAAAAGGTAGTTTGGTTTTTCAAGTAGATGGTATTGAGGCACAGTTGATGTGTTTGGGTTCATTTTTTGCACAATATGTGGTTCCAGATGATTGAGGAAGCAGCATGTTATTGGCTTACAATGCACAATCTGTTAATCTTTTAGTTTATCTTCGCTACAGTGAGGTGAATGCTGGATTCTTTTACCATGATGCGGAGCAACGAGAGAAGATGGTTGCAGCTGAGAGACGCCATGTGGATGAGAAGGTGCTTAAAATTATTGAGTTGAAGAAGAAGGTTAGTAATCCTTATGGACAGTTGTTTTTGCTATGTCTCAGTGTGCTTCTGCTTGATGACAACCATTGCTCAACATAGAGTTTCTGTACTGTGTGAGTGGCACTCACAAGGTTATGACTGCACTCATTCTTCTTGTGTTTTTTTTAGTTTGACTGGAATTGATACAGCAATATTTTCACAGTGTAAGTGTGGAGTGTTCTGTGTGTTCTCATTGATATGCTTATTTGCAGTCTTGAATTGTACAATGAGATGATTTTCTGGTGTTTTCACTAGATGGATGTAGTTTCATCTTTTGCAACATTCTGGGAGGTATGAGCATGTGCAATTGATTACTGTCACTTGTGCTGATGTTATAGATGATGTCTTATGCAGGTGTGTGAAGGAACAGACAAGAATTTTGTTGTAATCAACCAGAAGGGCATTGACCCAATATCCCTTGACCTGTTTGCAAGAGCAGGGGTAAGTACTTCTTCACTATGAGGTAGAGTCTGGCATCATCTGCTGGATGCACAAATGATGTTTCTATTTGCCTTGACAGCAGTACATAGATAGTCTTTATATGGCTTCATGTTTTTGAATTAGTTTGGGCATCGTGTGCTTTCATGAGAGTAGCTTTGAAATGACACCCACACTATTTTTGTTTCTCTTGTGCTTGGCAGATAGTTGCTTTGAGAAGGGCCAAGCGAAGGAACATGGAGCGTCTTGTTCTTGCATGTGGAGGCGAGGCTGTGAATTCTGTTGAGGGCCTGACACCTGATATTCTGGGCTATGCTGGTGTAGTGCGTGAGCATGTTCTTGGAGAAGAGAAGTACACTTTCATTGAGAATGCAAAGAATCCTCATTCCTGCACAATCCTCATCAAAGGTTGGTTCACAGTTCTCAAGCTTCCAGTGGACTAGATATACAATTGATTGTGGGGAACAGCTGTCTTTGCTCTTGCTGACCAGTTGTGTATTTCTGACCATACACCACTCTAGAAACCAAAGTAAGGGGCTTACATATTCCTCTTCTAATTCTTGTCTGTGGAATGAATGAATGCACCATTGATCTAGTCATCTTATAGATATGTTGATGAATGTTTAGCCTCTGGACTATGAGTCACCATGACAGAGAATGTAGAGTACAGCACTGGGATCTCCTACCTGTAACTACAGATGACATCACATTGCTGCTAAGGCTCAAATGGAGCTGATTTGTTGTAAAAGTATTGACAGTCTCTTCAGATGGGCAGCAAAGTAGCATAAAAATTTCATGTTAGTTCGCACACTTATTGTGAGAAAGCCAAGTATTTATAGAGACAAACCCAACTTACATTTGATCAGGGTTAGTTTACTTCAGTGCGAACTTTAGGCACATGAAATAAATGCTCTGGCTGAAAAGGATCTAAATTTTGGATCCTGACTTGAATCAAACTGAAGTTTTTTGTTTGTATATCCAGAAAGATAGTGATTTGCATGTGAAGAAGCAAGAGAAGGCAAAATGGGAAGAAGATATTGAATTACTCAGTACAGGGTTAGGATCACCCCTAGGATATAGCAAATGCTTGCCTGTAAAGTGTACTCATGGTCTTTCAGCTGCAGGTGGTTTATAGATGAACACCTACTGATCTGTAAATTGAAAAATGTCTGGATCTTTGGACTGGGAAACAGGACCAAATGACCACACAATTGCACAAATCAAGGATGCAGTTCGTGATGGTCTGAGAGCAGTGAAGAATACAATTGAAGATGAAGCAATTGTCTTGGTAAGGCCACTGTCCATGAGGATTGCAACTCATATTGTGAACCCTCTATAATCTAGTATTCATACTCTTCACATTGAGGGCCCTCTACTAAAGTGTCCATACTCGAAGATCTCCTGGATGGTTCAAAGTCATTGACGAGTGTCCCACCCTTGTACTTTGATGTTTGTGTCTCAGGGAGCAGGAGCTTTTGAGGTTGCAGCACGGCAACATCTGATGAATGTGGTCAAGAAAACAGTTCAAGGGGTAGTTTTCAGCATATACCCACACCTTTCTATGTTGCATTTTTCTTGTGACTCAAGTGTTTTGTCAGATCTCTTTATGCAGGATCAAGTGTTTGTGTTCATATTCTGTGCTTTGTGCTAATGTTATAAATTTATCTGTTGCAGCGTGCGCAACTTGGGGTCGAAGCTTTTGCAGATGCATTGCTAGTGGTTCCCAAAACTCTTGCTGATAACTCTGGTCTTGACACTCAGGATGTTTTGATCAAGCTTGAGGTTTATTCCCATTCTCCTTCGCATAATTCATTTTCTCATGCAGAGCAAAATGTGGTGTAAGACATGCAAAAGCAGAAGAAACTGAAGCTGTGAAGAACTTCAGCACTGGGGATTGTGGGGTGATTTGCTGTCCAGTCTCAGCTAAAGTTAGTGGCAACACTGGACTTTTTCTTGTTCTTTTGCAGTCAGAGCATGATAATGGCAATGTAGTGGGTCTCGACCATACCACAGGGGATCCAATGGATCCCAACCTCCAGGGCATTTTTGACAATTACTCGGTTAAGCGACAGATCATAAATTCTGCGTAAGCACCTTCCCAACCAGTTTCTTGTGCATTATTTCATTTGCCTGTCACAAGTAAAGTGATTGATCTCGGTTGTCACTCAATTTTGCAGGCCAGTGATTGCAGAACAATTGCTCCTTGTGGATGAAGTGATTCGAGCAGGTCGGAATATGCGAAAGGCTTAGGCAAGGAATTCAGTATCAGTGGTTGATAGATGTTTCTTCATCCAACTTATTGCTTCTCTCAGTCTGCTGGATTCTTGTGGAATATATCACAAACTTTTCCCTTCGAAGCTTTTTTGACCCAGGCTTTCACACTTGGAAGTGTCTTGCATATGAGCCAGAAATTTTGCTTGATTTCTCTCCAATTTGGAGCATGATATTTAGAGGTAGTAGGTAAAAGGCCAAACTTGAGTTCCAGGTTTGGTAGAGATACTCTTTTAATTGTCTATTTGAGGATGTTTTAGAGCTTTGCTGCCAACATGAAAGGTGTAATTCAGGAATGAACACTCTTTTCTGCATATACTTCTCTGCCCTCCATTGGAGCTCAGTTATAATCCAAACAGGGTGACTTCTGTAAAAAAGTTTTTGGCTATTATTCTACATGCAGAAAATGTTGTCTGCTGGCAATGGAAGTGATGGGCCATCATTTTGGTTGTGGTGGGAAATCCCTTGCAGCAAGTTGGCATTTTGGAGTGCATTGAAGAAGCTTTGACATTGGGACCCAAATGCATTTCAGTAGTAGGCAGAGCCAAGGTGGGGTTAGAAACCGCAGGAATAATAAGAAGAATAAGAGACTCTGAAGCAGGGAGTGGTAAGGAGTGATGAAAGTCAAGAAATCCAATACTGGAACTTGAAGGACCCAAGAATCATCACCATTATTTTGCTCCTTGATGGTCCTGATCGTCCTATTTATCTAGGGGTGTCAGATCTTTACCTTGAGCTCCTTTTGTTTGAAGTTGTTTTGTTCTTGTATACTGACAAATGGAGGTTTGGATTTGATCTTTTTTTTCCAGTTGGGATTTCCACTGTCTAATCTAAGACTTGTCATTTTACCATCACAAAGGGGGTCATCAAAGAACACATAAGACTTGTATTACAATCTTTGTGTCACTTATTCAAAATCTAGAGTTGAGATTGTGGTGTATGGTATCTATTAGGTCGGTAGAACCATGCAGTTTTAGGTTTAGGGATTAGGGTTTAAGAAATTTGAAACCCAATAGCCTACATTATCAAGAAGGTTCAGGGTTCAGGGTCAAACAGGGTTGAACAAATAGACAACAAATCTTACTATTACAGAATACTGTCACCAACTTATTAGAGGAAAACAAATATTGTAGAAGATTTTTTTGGAGAAGATTTTTTTTTGTTTTTGCTGGAGTTTCAGATGATCATGTGAAGAAGCAAGTAGCATGCAGTGAGCATGCAGCTGGCAGCTCGGCATTATTGCAGTTTGAACAATTTCTCTAGAGCTGGTGGTACACATGAGGGAATTAAGACTGCTGGAGGAATTTTGGGAAGTTGTTTCAGGATAAGTCCAAGTATGATCGAGGAGTGTTTTTTTTGTTGAGTTTTTCCATTTGAAGCAGTTGCAGATCTCGTCATGGGGATCAGCTGCATGCATGCATGCAGCGTACACCTGCGACAATGTGCTGCCAACTTCATTACTTTAGCACCGGCCCAGCTCCTTTGATCCTCAAGGAAAGGATAGAGAAACAAAAACACAGAGATCTGAACAGAGATCTGAACACACAAAATCGACGTTCTTGTTTTGTTTGATCATTCCCATCCAATTGATTCGGAATTCGCACTAGAACTTCCGTTATATTCTTCTGCAACGACGACGTAAGGTTTGTACTGTGCAGCTGGGCCAACTCTTGAAAGCGCGGAACAATGGCGTCTGCCGGCAAGAAAGTAGTGAGATGCAAAACGGTGATACTGGCTTCATACCCGAAAGGATGTGTGAAAGAGGAGAATATGAAAGTTGTGGAGACGGAGGTGGATCTGACGTTGAAAGAAGGCAACATTGCATTGAACTAGCTTACATCTCCCTAGATCCTTACTATCGAGGACGCATGCAGGAAGACAAACGTGGTCTCTACTTTCCCCCATTCCAACTAGGAAAAGTGAATTGCACCAGCTACACCACTGCAAAGCTTAGACCTAGAGCTTTAACATCAAGACCAAGTTCTCATCACATTGTTCTACAGACTGTCCAGAAGATTTGCTAAAAATTCTCCACTAGATTGATCAAACGGGGAATAGGGTATTGAGAAAACTACTTGTTGGATTTAGTATAAGGACACCTGATCAGATTATCACCTGGGCAGAAAAGTTCGTGGTGGAAATTTGCTTTGTGGGTTGGGTGGGTGTGGGGGACGAGCTGTGGTGGGTGTGCAGCCCTTACATGGCGGAGTGGTGGTAAACGTGATTGAATCTGCCAACCCTAAGTTCCAGGAAGGAGACTATGCGACAGGAATTCTCGACTTCTGTGAGTATCTGGTAGCTCCTCAAGGACAAGGGTATTCCTGGGAGTTTGTTCCTGCATCACAGGAGCTTGAGATTGTGGATGTCTCTCAAGTGCGACCCTCCTACTATCTTGCTGTCTGTGGTAAGCAAGCGACCAAGCTGCACAAGACTTTCTCTAGTTTACTGCAAACTCATATTTAGAATGGTCATGGGGACTGATCTTGACTGATGATCATCACTATTTGATTCATCCTCTGCTTCTTGAATGTCTGTCTAGGGATGCCGGGATTGACAGCCTATGTGGGACTGAAGGAGATTGGACAACCCAAGCCTGGAGAAGAAGTGTTTGTCACTGCTGCTGCAGGAGCAGTAGGACAAGTAGTTGGGCAGTTGGCTAAGATCTATGGTTGCCGTGTGGTCGGCTCTGCAGGCTCTGATCTCAAGGTACTGTGCTTGAAATCCGTGTCAAACTGGATCAACCTGAATGCTGTTGGAAATCATCTTCATGATCAACCTCTCGGCAATGTTTGAGACAGTCTAATCTCTGGTTGAAAGCAGCACAGCTTGAAGGAAGCTCACAATCTGATCAAAAACTCTGTTCTCTGTGAGTTTTTGCTAGCTGCAAAAGACTTGTGGAATTAATGTTTCAAAGCTTTATGGGAAAGAACACATTGAAACTTTTTGCAAGTTGATTGATCTGCAGAGATCTGTAATGTCAAGGTGCTTGACTTTGGGTTTGAACTTTCAATAGTAGACTGTACTAAGAACCAAGTGTTGCTTCATGAATTATTTTGTGAATGATTTCTAAGACTTACTTGCAGGTAGATTTGCTGAAGACATACTTCCGAATAGATGATGCCTTCAACTACAAGAAGGAGACACATTTGGAGCAAACTCTGAGCAAGTAAGCATCGTTATGACATTCAATCCCCCTTCCAAATCTCAAACCCTAACAACTTCTTGGCTTGTGTCAAACTGGCTTGAATGTGCTTACTCCTTAGATTTTCTAGCTGCTGCTTGTTCCATCTCTGTAAATGCAAAATTGCAATGTGCATCATTGCATGTCTAGTTTGAAGGTGCTTGTAGAAATACTTCAAAATCTGGAGATAACATTAAGTATCAAAGTGATAATGACCAGTGTGTCTAATGAAGTACTAAAACAGATTTACAGACTTGACCAATTCTGTGTTTTAGCCATGAATTTCAGTATTTGTAGTAAGAACACTTAAATTTTTTTTGAAAGACATTAAAAAAGTTCTTATAATATTCTAAGAATAAAGTAGTGGTCTAAAGGACACGTGTGGCTCCTAATAGCGTGGTTGGACCCATGCACCCTTTTTATTCAAGAAATATGTACATGGGTGAATATCAATAGTTGCTACAAAATGGGGGATAAGTTGTGTACTTGGTAGGAACTTTCATGAAGTGGCAACAATAGTTGATGAATACCACATTATCACTACCTTCCTTCAAATGCCCAAAAATACTATATGAGAAATGCCCAACATCCCAGCTACCACAAATACTTGCCCAGCACAAGAGGACTCAAAGTTAGTGGTGAATTTGGACAATTTGTATTTCCATCAAGACATTAACTATGTGCAAGATTGGAACTTGATGCAACTTGTCATTTCAAACTCATTTGCCAACTTGTTCTTGTTGCCACACTTGCCAATAAGAACAAGGGAAAGGAACCATTAGGGGATTATAATTAGTCACATGTGGTTACATGAAATGAACTTAATTACTTGAATATTTTGTAATGGAAGGCATTGGAGAAGGGGGCAACATAAGAAACCGAGGAAAGGTGAAAGGAGGAAAAATGTAGGAAACATTTGCAAGATTCTTTTAACATATCTAAATGAGTAGCTCAATGCCACATTCACAATCAACAATTGGCAAAGTCTATAAGATCTTGGTGTATTGTACTAGAGTCCAAGATTATGGCCAAAGGTTTTACACAAACTTTTAGGTGGGCCTTAGAGTTCACCCATTAGGATGCCAAGGTGTGAACTTTGGCATCACCTGTGATGCAAAAAAAAAGGCATGTGGGTAGAGAGTAAGAAAATTGCAAGTTGCAACACATGTTCTTACACACATGTGAGACTATATCTACATTTTTGTAAAATCTTGTGGGAAGGGATAGTGATTAGGAAGAGGGCACAATCAAGGAGGCATTTAGATGATGATGAACAACATGATAAACATACAAGAAAACATGAAGGGAAGAAATGATTATGAACACCACAATGAACAATTAGGAAATCATGAAAGCAAGGAAATGACAATGAACACCATTGTGACCAAATAGGAAAGTATAAAGACAAAAGATGGTCTAGTGAGCACCCCAATGAATAGATAGGAAAACACCAAGTCAAGAGATGATGATGGGCACCACAATGAGTATAAAAAAGGAAAGCACAAAGGCAAAAAAATTATGATGAATGTTGTGCAAGTATTTACAAGGAAATCGTGAATGCAAGAGATGATGGTAAACACCAAAATGGGTAGAAAGGAAAACATAAATCCAATAACATGATGGTGAGCACCATAATGAACAACTAGAAAAACACAAAAGCAAGAAAATGACAATGGGCACCATATAGTGACACAAAGAAAAATGTCAATTTGCAATTGTAACTTACAACTATAAATAAGTTACAACCAACACTTGCAACAAAAAATTCTAGTAGGCTACCTTAACCTTGGCTAACTAGTTAGTTGCTCTAAGCTAGTCTAACTTAGGGTACTAGTAATTACTAATAATAATTACTAGGTATATTCACACTAATAGGAACCAATGATGCACCCTTAATAGTCATTTATTCTCAAAATATTCCCAAAATGTCTTTTAAATATTCCATTTGTAAATTTTTTATAAATGAAAAAAATCTTATAACCCAAAAAATGTTGCACTATATTATTATGTAAAGATGTATTTAAAAAGTCTTTGAAAGAATATTTCATTTTCAAATAATTTTGGAGTCATTTAGAAGTCTCAATTAAATATTGAAAAAAATTGGTTACAATGTTTTAAGAATGCTTTGAATAATCTATCTTAATTAAATTCATTTAAAATATTCCACATGTTTCCATAATATATTTGAAACATTGGTATTGGTTACATGTTTGTTGGTTCTTATTAGCTTGAATTTACCATATTAACCATTATTATTATTATTATTATTATTAATTTTTTATTATTCATATATTAGTATCAAGATTAATATTTAGTATTATCGATTATAATATTATTACTTATAATATATAATATAACTCGTAGATAAGCTATGTTAGTATAACATTTAACTACTAAGTAGTAGTTGCAACTAAAGTGTAATTAAAATAGAATTGAAATTTTTATCTCATATTATTTGTCTTACTTTTCAAGTTTGTAAAATATATATCTAGGTGCACTAAAAGTATTTTAGAAAAATGACAATTGGGATGAACCAATAAAGAGGTTTGGCCCTAAAAGCTAAACCCGAAATAAAATAATATTACCCCAAATTACCTACCTAACACTAATTAATTTACGTACATATCACCTATGCATACCTACCCACCTACATACCTATGCATACCTACCTACCTACTTATTTAAGTGCCACATATCAACATCTTATTAACCCTAAGTTGGATGATGTAGATTGAATTAAATAAATATCAAAATAAGCTTAAAATTACCATGTATCATGAAATAATTGGTCAAAACCATAGACATGCGTCATAATTAAAAAAAGGGTTCATTTTAATTGCATATTGTCTATGCAATTGGCCTTCCATGGAGACAATGAAAGAAAGAGTATATTGATATCATATATGCATGCCAAGTACAACATGTCACATGCAATTAAAAATTGTGTGCAACTTGTTTTAAACAACTATGGCAATTTTTAAATGCATGTCCATTTGCAATTGAAAATCATTGTATTTACAAAATGTTGATTTTTTACTAGTACTAATGTAGGCATGCAAGTATGGTTTTGATGTGTGTGGATTATTATGCAAGTTTGGGTTGGGTTGTACTATAGGATCCACAAGGATTAGGGTTCAAATTAGTGTTGTGTGTGTAAATGTTTAATATCCATTTACGTGTTAGCGTAAATGTAAAGCCATGTAAATTTATTTTATGCTATGTGAAACAATGTAAATGCAAATGTAAAAATAAATATATTTATATGGTTTTAAGTGAGTCCCATGTACAAATACGTTGGGGAAGTATATTGTTTTCCACTATAAAAAAAAGTGATTTTTACTTGGGGAATGGGGATTTTGGTGACAAACCAACCAAAATGCCCATTGCAAAAAAAAACCAATCATAACATGCACCCACAACTAATTAAAATGAATTTGCAAGAAGAAAACATGGTCATTAATGTAGTAGAGTTATCTATAAAGTAAGGAAAACATAACACTAGAACCCTAAGTTTGGTCATAAATAGGGTGAAATTTAAAAAAAAAACCTTAATCTTTTTCTTTGTTTTTGGAAAGGGGAAAGACAAAGACAAAGATGGAGAAAAGAGAGGGGGAAGAAACCAAGAAATAGAGAGAGGGGAAGAAAAAACAAATGGAAACACAAAAAGAATTGTGGATGCATGTTGCTTAACATTGAGTTACTTGTTCATGTTTTGAGACTTTAGCGAACATCAATCTGCTTTGAAATCTACATTGAATTGCCTTGCTATCGATGGCAAGCAATGAAGCTACATCATGAATGATGGTACAATGTTATTGTGCCAAGAACTAAATCACATGATGTGATACGGCTTACCACTTCTATCTTGTTAGTGCTATAGAGAGTGAAGACAAATGCTTTCGCCTTAAGTAAGAGTCTCTTCACCAAACGTGGGTGTTACACATTAATAGCTTTTGCAACATTTGCACTGTTTGTG
>Ga0209208_10002780_pt1 | contig 25151 bp, 17 predicted proteins | sample S1TSphfallax_3_FD_187694 | JGI IMG/M metagenome (GOLD analysis project Ga0209208, IMG submission 187694) | Host-associated microbial communities from peat moss isolated from Minnesota, USA - S1T2_Fd - Sphagnum fallax MG (SPAdes) (version 2) | ecosystem: Host-associated > Plants > Peat moss >...
TATTAACTTCATTTCCCTTGACTACATGAGAAAATACCTCATTACCTAGTCCATAGAGTACAATAGTAGTAGAATGCTTGTTTCATGAGAAATTTCCATTCTAGATTGCGTTTTTCATTACAACATTGGAGATTTGTAAAACAATAATATATGGGGCAAAGAAGGCGACAATTTTGGTATAGTTTTGTCTCTCTTGATAAAAGAGATGTTTCAAACACAAAATGCAACAAGAAAAATAAAAAGCTCCTGAATTTAGGGTTTTCCCACCCCAGAAGTTTCCTAAATTCAACTCCTATGATGGAATTCTATTAAGTAATTATTGAGTATACATATATGATGGTGGGCTTGTACATCTTCCTTTCTAAGTTATGGTTCTTTTAGTGTTCATGATGTTCAATATCCATACATGTATCTTGTACCCTATAGCAAAATGGTGTTGTTATGAGAGGTAAACCTAATGATTATGGAATTAACAAGGTTAATGACTCACTAATTTGATTATAATAAGCATGTGTTTCATCGAACACAAGCCAACGACCAAACACCAATCTAATGTAGACCTTGCTTGGTCAAGGGTCACACGTGTTCACTTCAACATTCCAAAAAAATCTTATGCTCAAAATTCTTTGTCTTAAAACAATGTGTTCAAATGTTTTGCACCATTTAAATATAATGTGATTTTTGTGTGTGATCATGGGCATGAGGAAAGGCAAGTAAAAGAAAAGTTTACCACCTTTATGTGTCGTTGTGTTTGGTGACATGATGTGAATGGACATATTCTAATACATATAATTGAAAATAAATTGGATAGAACATAATGTGTTGTATTTTGGCATTTTAGTTATGGGTTTGCTTTGAGATAACTTAAGGAAAAAATTGAGTGATTTTAACATAGGCAATGTTTGGTTTAGGGAGTGGTTTGGACCAGTATTGGGAGGTTCTCACTTCTTTGTGAGAACCAGCTGGTCTCGGTTCTTACATCATGTAATGAGAACCCAATCAGTTTTTCAATTTTTTTGTTTTTTACTAGTGAGAATTGACCAGGTTATCAAGATTTTTAAGTTTTCCACATTCACCCAGTTCTCAAATAGGGCAGTTCTTGCATGTATAATAACAATTGGTTTTCAAATCTAGTTTGCACAACCAAGTTCTCACTTTCTCAGAAATTAAATTTTAATTTAATAATTATTCAATTCTTTTTATTAATTAAAATAAATTTTTTAACTTAAAAATCACTGGAAATATATGAAAACTTGTAAAATAAATTTATTCAAAATTTACAACTTCAAAACTTTGCCCCTTTTCAAAAGCTCCTTCAAACTCTTCTTCTAAATTAAAATCAATTTCAACTAAATCTATTTAACTGGAAGGTGATTTTCAACCTATTTTAGCATCATTGGGCCAATTTTTGTTGACAAGGATCGATTTGTCCAAAAAAAATTATTTTAAACAACATCTCTTAAGCCTAGTAAGGATTCTAGCTAATGAAAAAAAAAAAAAAAATCTCAATTTGAGATCGAACTATTCCTTAGATTTGTCTAGTACAAAAACCAATTGTAAGAAACATGTTTTCATGGTTTTCCCACCATTGCAATGGGCACTTGATGTCTTTAACACCCACTTGATAACGCTTGAAAATCAAAAATTCTTTGTTGACCAATTCCGTTGTTGGCTCACTTATGCTAGCTATCATCTCAAAGATATCCAAACTTTTCTCCTTTTCAACCCTTTGCTCAACAACACCCCTTTCAGTTTTAGCCAATGGATGCAAGTGATAATAACATGTAAGAAACATAAGAAACAAAGATTTTTTGTCATATTCTTCAACAATTGCCTTACCTTGTTCATGACCAATAAGTGAGGACACAAGATGAAAAGTTTTAAACCTAGGGTCCAACATTAAAAAAAACATATTATGAACTTTTTTTTTCATTTTTTTAAGGAGGAAAAAAAATAATCCAAAACTTGAACAACTTTTTTTTTAATGTTGGAGGCAAAACATGATAATTCATAAACAACATTTCCATCTTTTTCCATTAGGCTATCAAAGGTTGCAAAATGAATTTCATCCCTCAATTTTAAAGTCATGAATATGGCAAAATTCAATGCATTTCTTAATAACCAATGACCCTTTTCAAAATACAAATAGACACAACAAGGCTAAGAAAATCAATAATAATGCAACAGATGTGCCATGTCAAAGGAGGTGGTACTTTTGCACTCATTTTCATAGAATTTTTCCTAATGTAACATAATATTATTGTTTATTTGAACTACAAAGCTTCTTGGAAAAGGATAACTTTGTTAACGAATCTACAAAAGCAAAAGAAATTGTTATAATATACATAATAAAAGTTGAAAAAAAAATGAAAAAAATGTTAAATAAGGCAAAGGAAGAATTGAAAAAGAAATGTGAACACAAAAAAATGTAGAAGAATGAAAATTACTTTGTTTTCAATGAAGTGTTCAATTTTCTTAAGGGAAGACCTAAAATCACACATGCATTTTCCCATTCCTATCTACCCTTTCCAAAAAAAATTGGCCACATAATGCATTTTTGCAAATATGCTTGGGCAACTTTGATTAACACATATCATAAGTCTTTACAAACTTTCACCTTTGTTGTAGCATATTGGCAAGCTTTAGAAAATGCATGACCAAAACAAATGCCTTGAAAGTTTTCCTCCAAAACCAACATATCACAACTTACAATTGATTTTAAAGTTATAGTCATAATGTTCAAATTGGATCCCTCATCCTTGACATAAACAATAATTTTTTTCCTTGATGCGTAACTATTCAATAATTCTATCAATTTTTTGGCCAAGGTCTGTCCACTAATATCTATTGGTTCAAAAAGGCCAAGGGTAATATGCTTCAATTGCCAATCAACACTCAAAAGTTGATCACCAATGCAAAAACATCATGTCCAACTTTTGACATCCACATATAAAAGCTTGTTGTTACATATTGACATTTTGTTAAAGCTAGCAAAACATAAAATTGTTTAGTTTTTTCCACTAATCCAAGCAATAATTCATGAGAAAATTATGTTATGGAAGGAAAAACAATTTTTGGACACAAATGCATATTAAACTTCTTCAACCAATTACTCTCCACAAATTGGAAAGGAAGATGGTTTTTGACAATTAAAAGACCCAAGTTTTCCAAAAAAACATTTTGTTGCACATCCTCTTTCTTGAAAGGTTCTCTTGCAAAAAAATTAAATATGGAGTTAGAAGAAATATTTGGTTTTTTTTTGGAAGGTTGTTTTTCTTTTTCCCTCAAAGGACAATTCATTTCTTCTTCAAAAAAATTCAAAACATTGGAATGATCTAAATTAACATGTCTCTTCAATGCAGTTATACCAATAATTGTGTTATATATGATTAATCCTTTCCTAGTTTGATTTATTTTATTTAAATTCAATATCGAATTATTGTGACAAAGAATACAATGCATAGTTTGAAGAGTTGTTACATTAACTTCTTTATTATCATTAACATAATAAAATGCCCAACATAACAAATTTTTATTATTTCTTCTTTGAAATGATTTTTGTGCATTCAATTTTTTAAAATTCTCTTTCATTTTCTCTTCATTCATTCTTGGAATCCTACTTTTTTTATGCACCCCCATAATCCTTGAAAGACTCAAATGCAAATCTAAAAATGAAAACAATGAAAGAGGAAGAAGTTGGGGTTATGTTCCTTTGCTCGCAACACTCCAAGGGTAAAAAAGGCATGTTGGAGTTTCAAGATGGGGACTAGAATGAGTGACAAGTGGGTCAATTATCACATGAACCTACACAACCAAACAACAAGTTGGTAAGAAGTATATTAAGGTAGTATAGTAAGAAGAACAACGTCTTGATGGGTCAAAATGTACCTAAATTGCAAAAATAACAAAGTAGCAATGCAAGAAAAGTAGAGGTAGTAGCAGCAAGATGAAAGCAGAAGCAATAACACAAGAAGAGCAAGGCAACAATGTTTAAAAAGAATGAAAGAATAATGTGAAAAGAATCGAAACAACAATGTTATGAAAGTCAAGGTAATAATGCATGAAAAATGAAGCAGTAGTGTGAAAAAAATGAAGTAATGTCATGAGAAGAGTGAGGCAACAATGTGCAAATAGTGAGAAGAATTAGAGTAGTGCGAAAAAAGCAACAACACAAGAAAAACGAAAGTAGTGCAAAAAGAATAAAAGCAGTAACGCAACGCTATAAGAGTAATGCACAAGAACAATCCTAAACCAACAACACAAAAGCACAACCACTAATATAAAACCACTACAAAACAAAACAAAAATCATGAAATGCATGAAAGTTTTAACTGGCTGTTATACAAAATCTTAACCCTAAACAATGCCTCTAACTCCTTAAGCAACTACTATTGTTTAAGAACCTTAAACCTAAATTGATATATTGAGAACTGGATAGAGGTTTTTTGAAAAAACCTATCCAATTTTTCCAAAAAAAAACCCAAGAACCATTTTCTTGTTCATGTGAAAATTGGAGGTTGGTTTTCAATTTGGTTCTCACATGTAGTTTTGTTAAGTAGTTCTCACTATGATAATTAAGTTGAAAATAGGGTTGAAAACCACCCAACATCGGTTTGGATGCATTCTTACAAACAAGAACATAAGCAAAAGCAATGTTTGGATATGGAGATTGGTTTGTCACACCAAAAAACATGCAATTGATCATAAATAAAAAAAATTCTAACAATCTCATAATGCACAAGGATTACCAAATGCAATCAAATCTTTGGATCCTTTTAGCAAACACATTTATTAGCCATTCAAAGGAGAAACCTTTGTAGATTCCCCTTAATCTTATGCATTTTGCATTTTTGTCAAAAAAATAAACACAAAAACAAGTTATTTGGCCAAACCCAAAGGAAATTGAACACCAATTCTCTCCTTTGTATTCTACATTCTTTTTCAAGTATATCTTCACTATCAACAAACATAATAAATGAGTTCAAATCCTTTTTAAAGATCCTAGTTCTTAATGTAGTACTGTTGAGAACTAGGGTATCAAGTAAGAATTTAAATCTAAGAGTGAAAGCAGAGCATGTAGAAAAGGAAAAATGAAGTTTGAATTTAGATGGTAAATTGAAAAAAATAGATCTCAAGGTGAAAATAGAGCATGTAAAAGAATAAAAATTAGGTTTTAAAAATTTGTAAAAGTGTAAAAAACAAATATGAAAATGTCAAGAATGTGAGAAAAGATAGGACAAAACTCATAAATCATATTGACAACTAGAGGTTCAAGATGAAATGTTTATTTTTATTACTAGATCAATCCAACAATTTGAAATTTAAAATTTTAAAAGAGCTATAAAAGAGATAGGCATTAGGTACTTCATATCAATTGCACATTGACATATCTTCCCACAATCTACAAATTAACAATAAACATCAATTTAGTGTAAAAGGCCTTTTCATATTTCTATACCTTCATTTCTTCTACTAAACCACTAAAATCACATGCACCAACAACATATCCAATCCTAACACACTTTTTATATTCTTGGATTGTGTATAAGAAAGAAAAGAACATACCATTAGTTGAAAAATTGCAAGATGATTACAAATTAAGCTTCATCAACCAAAGACATGCATGATAATGCGAAAGAGAGTTTGGATGACTTGTTTCTATTCAAACCTTGTTTATATCTTTCTTCAAGGTTATATTCCAAGCGGAATGTCTTTAACCAATTAACACTTATTAATTTTGGATGGGCATGGTAGTCATGTGTTACTTTAAAAGCAATGGAATAGGCATAAGAGTTTGGTTTAAACAAGATGGCTTTAACCTTTCACACATTACATGCTCTATAACCCTGAGTGTATCTTATTTCAAACCTTTTAAAATAATATTTTAAAACATAAGGGATATAGTTATAGCTAGTAACAATTACATGGAACCAAACAAGTTCACTTAATTGGATGGCTAGACTAGGCCTTATTACAATCACTAATTTAAGAAAACATCAAGTTTAGGTTTTGGGTATATGGCCTAAGGCAAGGGATAACAAAACTCATCCCTTAAAGATTTACATGACATCAAATAACAATGAAAGAATTATTTTTTAATAACACATTAGATGAACAAGTTGATCATAACCAACAATGGGAGAGGAATATGTTGTTACAAAACTATTCTATATAGCATAAACAATTCATCAAATAACAATTGAGGATCCTCATGTTTACAAGTTAAAAACTAATCATTGTTACTAGGTAATATATGGCAAGCACAACCCTACAATGATAGAAGGTGGACTAGAAAAAATCAATGTTATAAACCTAGATGAATCTAGTTTTAAACTCTGTAAGAATTTTAAACTTCTTCAGATCTAACCTAAGAAATGATGAGCTTGCACAACCTATTGTCACTGCCCCATTTGCTTTAAATACACACTAGGACAAATAGTTGCTAGTTGATTACTCACAATCACATATTGTGACCTTTGATGAATACTTAAATATCCTATGAATTTTTTTATGAATAAACTAATTATTAAAAAAATTAACTAAGGAAAATGAAAAGAAAGCTAGAATCAGTAATAGGTTTTTTAATTGTTACAAATTGAACAACTTAATGAATAATCAATGAACATGCAAAGCAAAGTTAACTTTAACTTGGTTTGCAACAACCATAAGAAGGTATTATTTTCATTAAAGCTTTTAGGCAAGCTTCATGGGCACATGAACTAACATATACAAGTGTCAACCTAGGAGTAAAAAAAATGTTCAACATGAATCTAAGTGATAATTAAAGGCTAGAATGTTAACACAAGGGCATGTTGTAGCAAATTTACACCCTTCTACCAATTAAGTAAAAGAACAATGAAGGGGGTGGGGATGAGAGGTCAAGGAAAATAAGTTCAAGCAAGAAGACCAAGAAAAGCTTCACACTTCAAAATCAAGAAGGCATTTGAACAAGAAGACTACAAAGAGATTCACACATTCATACCAAAAAACTAAAGGTTCAAAGCTTTGAGGGGACACTATTTCTTTAATTTAGAAATAAGTGAATAAAAATATAGGGTGTGATATATTGGTGGTTGGGTATATATATATATATATATATATATATAATAATAATAATAATAAATTAATTTTTATTCTAAAAATCAACTTATAATTAATATAGAGTATGCATTATTTTTTTTTATTAGAAAAATATATATATGTGTTTAAAATTTTACATATTAATTATTAATAGGTTCAATTAGTAAGTTAATAACTGAACTAGTTTCATTTACCTGAAAATCTTGATTGCAACAAAAACATGACTTAATTTTGAGAAAATAGATCCTATGCAAAGGGAAATCATTTCCATTTTATTCCAAATGGCATGCCAAAAATATATAATTTGCTTAAATATAAATAGGATGCCTATGATTCATCATGAAAATTATATTTAATATAGTCCATTATTTCATAGCATAAAAAAAATGCTTTTATCTGATTTGCTTCCTGAGATATATAACAAACTTCACCCACCCCACTAGTTGGGGATGCAAGCAAGACTAGTCCTCTACGCACAAGGACCAAGGAGAGGTTCGAATAGGACCAGGAATAACCTCACAAAGAAGAGTTGGAAAAGCATTGAACTTGAGGATTAGAGAAAAGCTTCATAATTAAAACCCAAGTATAGGTCCAAAAAAGACCACCAAGAGTTTCACTAAGGAAGAACACCACAAAATGCTTCACACAAGAAAGACTAGAGAAATGCTTCACAAGAGGACTAGGAAGGGTTCATATTTTTCTCATATCTTAATCTTTTTGAGCAATTGAAAGGACTATGGTGTGCCCAAATTGAGCTCTACAAGTTCTCTTTGTACACCAAAAAGACAACAGACCATGAATGAGTAAACAGGACACCTCTAGGACACCAAGTGCCTAGACACTAGTTTGCTTACCCTATAGTAAACTGAAGGAAATGGAATTGGGAAAAATTTGTCAATAGCATAGTAGAGTTATCTTTTATTATATCTCAGTATGAAATGCTGAAACTCAGCATTTTAATGCACAAGGTTCGAGACTAATTATAGTAGTTGTACAGTTAGGAGCAGTGAAAATATGTGTAGCAGCAGTGGATGAGCTCCGGAGAAAGGAAAGACAGAATGAAACTCAGTTTACCACCAAAATTGATGGTCTTCTCAGTTTCATCCCCTCCTTGAATTGCTAATGCTAATCTTTACCACCCATAAGAGCAGAAAAGACGACGACAACAACAACCAGAGCAAAAGACATCCAACTGCAACATGGGTTGCACCTCTCTCAATCTGCAGTCCGTTGCACCTCCTCCTCCCCAAGTATGCATTTGCTTTTTGCAATCCCTTCATGGCCAGCCAACAAATGTGTATTGTGGGTATTGGATCTAACAGATAGACCAATTGAACATGTAAAAGATTGAAAGTTTTTTGGAATCAAAACGAGATTTTGTAGCAGAGCAGTGCCTCTCCTTGATTTGTGTGTTATATTGGCAGGATGACTCGCAAATTCTTCATTGGAGGCAACTGGAAATGTGTGAGCACAACTACCCATTTTATTATGCTGGTCGAAAAAGGAAATGGGTTGTTCATAATTTCTGTTTGTTGGATCTGATCGCATTCTTTTCATGCATGTTTTGAAGAGTGTTAGAAATCGTGTTAGAAATCATGTTTTTAATATTGTTGTTTTGTGTTTAGTGGGTATTATTAGGCAGCAATTTGGGAGCTTTTTCTTAAGAAGATTTTGGATTTCATTGCATGATGTGAATCATGGAGGTGATAAGGATACTTTTTTTTTCCCCGGTTTTGAATGGCAGAATGGGACAGTGGATGAGGTGAAGAAGATAGTGTGCATGCTCAATGGAGGGGAAGTTCCATGCCCCAACCATGTTGGTATGAATAATTTTCTGCCCTGTGTGAATCATCAACGCCCAAGAAGCTATAATTCCTAAATGAAATTTCATTTCTCAGCTCAAAAGTTCAACCCTAAAAGATGCCAAGCAAAATCCAACTCCCTGAGTTTTTCCAAACATTTTTGCCTTCTGAGAATGTGCAAATCTCCAGCCCACAAGTGGCTGAAGAAGTGAATTGGAAACCAACAACACTTGCAACCCAAAGCAGGATTTTTTTTTTTTGGCCTTAACTCTCCTCAAACAGGGGCTTCCATTACAAGACTTTTGTGAAGTTTCTTTCACCTTATCAAATTGTTAGCATATGCGAGAAAAAAAAGGCTTGAAGAAGCAAGATCTGAACACACATTACATTGAATTTATCTCTTAGTTAGTCATCAACCATAGTGACATTATAACTCTTTGTTGGCATTTGTTTCAATTCACAATTTCAACCAATTTTGTTTGGAGAAAGTGTTCTGAGACTGATATAACTAGAAATATGTATGGGGATGTCATGGTGGTCATTTTTGCAGAAACTATCATTTCACCTCCATTTATCTTCATACCTATGGTCAAGAGTTGCCTCCGTACCGATTTCCAGATTGCAGCTCAGAATTGTTGGACTAAGAAGGGCGGTGCCTTCACTGGAGAGATCAGGTTTCACAACTTTTAAACCTTGCACCACACCACATGACCCATCATGTTTGGAAATTGCATGTACATCATTTCCCATTTGAGAAAACTGCATGAAGTAAAACTTTGTTCTACAGGACAAAGAAGACTGAAAGAATCCAGCTGAAACTGGCCAACAAAATCACCTCAATCAAGTTGCTAGAACAAATCAGTAGATCACTCCTAAGTACTCTGAGCACTTGTTAGGAACCTGAGTGGATTTTGACATTTTCAGCTGCCTCCAGATTAGAAGATGTTTTGAACAGCAGCAGGGGCTCATTTTGAGCTTATCCTGCCTTCTGCATTGAATCCTTTGAAGAGATCCAGCTGCAAACCTTAGATCAGCTCAGTTGATATACCTAGCTGGGTTTAGTTTTGATGCTGGATTTCATGCCTGTGGTTGTGGGAAATCATGGAATTGCAGTGCAGAGATGTTGAAGAATTTGGGTGTTCCATGGGTGATTCTGGGTCACTCCGAAAGGCGAACCCTTATGCATGAAACTGATCAGGTGCAGAGTTTGTTGCACCCTCCCACAAATCCAACTCACGCTTTCAATTAATCTCACAGCACTCACAAAAACTCACAATCTTATTTTATTATTATTATTTTTTGTGGGAGTTGGAAATGGGTTGTTTGGATTTGAAGGATGCTTCGTACAGCACTCTCTAAACAAATACCTAAGGGTTATTGAAAGACATGAATTTTGAGAGACACCCACCTTTAAAGCATACTTACCGTCCTTATGAATTGCAGGTAGTGGCAGAGAAGGTGGAGTATGCACTGAGTCAGGGGCTGAAAGTGTGCCTTTGTGTTGGGGAATCATTGAAGGAGCGAGAGTGTAATGAAACTGCACAAGTTGTATCCAGGCAGGTCCAAGCTGTTGCTGGTAAATTCCATTCATATTTCCTCAATCAATCCTGCAAGGAAAGGAAAACCCAGTTGCAACTTTCACCCCCAGCTAGGAAAATTAAGCTCCTTCACACTGAAATCAAATATGGAGAATTTCAAAAATTAGCAATGATTTTTTTTGTCCTTTCTTTTTGGAGCATGAAATCGGAAAGACCAGACGCAAACAGACCCTGACAACTTTCTTAAGTAAGATTTTAAATCCAAGAGCAAAATTGTAAGAAACTTTGACATAAAAATCAACATACCCAACAGTGATCAACTTTTTCAACGAGAAATGCTGTAATTTGGTAAAGCGTGATCAGCTGTAATTTGGTGAATTGTTGCAGCAAGAGTAGGGTGCTGGGCAAATGTGGTGATAGCTTATGAACCCATATGGGCAATTGGAACTGGCAAGGTTGCTTCTCCTGAACAGGCCCAAGAGGTTACTACTCACACAGTTCACTCCACTCCTCCACAAAGAGAGGGTTAAGAGAGACCAAATAAGAAAAATACTGGAAACCACATCATATCGTAGGTGCAACAGATGATCAGCACTGATTTGTTCTCAAGAGGATTCTGGGCTATGTGCAGGTTCATTACAATCTAAGAAAATGGATTGATTGCCACATTGGTTGCCAAGTGGCTCAAGACATTCGGATTATATATGGAGGTGAGTGACAAATCTTTCTTTTTTCCTAAGTTTTTTGCCAATTTGGATACTCACACCAACTGCAGTGCTTACATACTTGCATAAAATTTATTTTGGGACGTAACATTTGCAAATCACCTTTGCAAGCAGGCTCAGTCACAGCTGCCAATTGCAAGCAGATAGGTGGGCAGCCAGATGTGGATGGATTTCTAGTGGGTGGTGCTTCTCTCAAGGTTGCCACTTCCCAACCAAATCCATCCTCTTTATGTCTTCTTTGTCTGGAATTAATGTTATATTTTGAAAGAGAAAAAATTGTGTATCGGAAATGATGGTTTCACTTGTAAACAATGAAAACCTACATAGTATTTTCCTTTTAGAATGCTATTTACATCAATTGTGAAGAGATCCCTTAAGTAAGGCTTCTAACAATACAATGGGCTCTACATAATAGTATGTGATTTTTTCTCTATTACGACATCAATTGTGAAGAGGTCTCCTCAAACTCAAGCTTCTGACAATGCCCATCTTTTTTGCACCTTGAATTTTCCAGGAGGAGTTCATAGAGATTCTGAATGCAAGAAATACGCACACTCACAAAACATGCTGATTACTCGGATCCTACAAGCAGAACAATTCACCCCAATATCTTCAAATTTCTCTATTTTAAAGAAAATTATTTCAGTTGTCGTACACATCTCTAGCTCAAGGATTTGTGTGTTTAAAATCCAAAAACTAAACTGAGGTTAAAATAATGCAGCATGAGCAATCCCCCCCACCCCACCATTTCTTTTTCAAGCATTGCAACTAGCACATGTATACGCTTGTGAACTTGTGCATGTGATTCACACAGGGAACTCTGTACATACAGAAAGGATGTGCATTGGACATAGATAGGTACATGTATACTATGGACATATTATGACTCTCTCCTATTGAGCATTGAGTTTGGAAACTCTGCCTCTTCCTCCTATATCTTCTGAAGGTTTTTACTTGTTATGAAGAATGCATTGTATTATGGCATTATTCTACACAAACAACAAATGTATGAATCTATATCTTTCTCTTATTCGAATGCAAGATGGTTGTCTTGATTACAATTCCACTAAAATTTGAAGAATCACATGATGGGTATATGCTCAAAGCCATAAGTCAAGATTTAGAGCAATTGCTTGAGCATTGGAAAATTTGGCACTATAAATACATTTCTTTGACTGGGTAAAAGAGCATCTCCACTTACACCGCCTATTTGAGCCTGGATGAATATTTATCACATCCAACATACGGTGTCAATTATTCCCCCATCCTCATGAATAAACATGAAAAAGTGGAGTGTGAGTGACTAGATTTAAATATTACCACCATGTACATTATATTGTTGTGGTAGAATCCAATATCCATTTTAATGAAACATATCGGATTGTTAATGGATGAATCTAATTTTTAAGTAGTGTATATTAGGGATGAAACATAAATTTCATTTTGTTTGAATATTGGTGTATTATGCAATATTGATATGTTGGTTCCAAATGTAAAAATAATTCAAAAAAAATGAAGAGTTTTCAATGATCTTTCTTGTGGATTTTTTGGGTCCAAAAGCTTTGATTGTATTGTTGGCATTCCTAATTCCATATTTAAGTGTTGGATTCTTTATAATTACATTTCAAAGTTTGAACATATTAGAAGTTGTCAATGGTCATATTGTTCAATATCCTAATTTTGGTTCCAAAAGGTTGGGAAAATCTTTCATAAAAAAAAATTCTTTCAATTTTTTATGAAATTAAAATAAGAAAAATAAATCCAATTGAGTTTATTTCCATGTTAACACATAAAATTAAACTATAGTAGTTGCTATGTACTACTGATGAAGATCAACGTTTTTTTTCTTATGTTTTCACATGGTTTCCAATAATTCTTCATTATATATGTAAATGTCAAATTTAATTTGAATTAAAATAAATAACTTGGACATGAAAAGACACATGTTAATTTGCCTTTTCATATCTATATATTGGTGAGGACGGAAAAAGAATGAAATAATTATGAGGATGGAGATAGTTAGTAAGAAAGGAAATATTAGAAAATAATTGAGGTGGTTAAACTTGGGAATGAGGTAGTTGGTTTTGGAATTGTGTTTGAAAATGTTTGGGGACAACCACACATGATAGGAAATGTTTTTGGAATCCACCAAGGAAGACCGTACAATAGATTCCAAAAAATCACCCATATACTAGTTTTTCAAAAAAAATCATCACTAGAATTTATGATATTGAAATGTATTCACATTTAACGTCTTTGAATGTTATTGTCTCATGTTATTTGCTATACCTTATACATCCAAAGTAGTAAATCAAAATATTCGTGTATCAAAATAATAGAACTATAATTTGACATTAACTAAAAGAAGGAAGCCATTTTTTATTTTCAAACTTTAAATCAAATTGAGGTCCTTTTGAGGTCTTAAACAAAGTCATTTTGGTCCAAATTTACATAGTTGGGCAATGCAACTTGTGGTTAAAAATAATGCTTAATTTCCCATAGAACACTAGCATATGCATAGTTGGGTAAAACAACTTATTAATTATTCATAAATTCCTAACATATGCAAGGAAAATATGGTCATGATTCTTTTATGGTTCACATAGTAGATTCTTTTTCATGTGTTTTTTTTATAAAAAACATTTCACCTAGAATTCAAACATAAGTAATTTATCATATTCTACAAAATAATTCATGTTGGTTATAGTTTGAATTGTGGGATTTTTTTTAACCATTTTCATTTTTGAAAGGTTTTTTTTAAATACTTCGACCCCAAATGGTCAATAATTTTTCTTATAACCTTTATGAATGCATAGATATTTAGGCGATAACTAGTCAAACTTCCATTGCAACATTTACAATAAGGTAAGCTTCTATTATGATACAACTATGAACACATGTATTGTGTGTGTGATTCACGACAATGACTATGCAGATTTTTAATTTTTTTTGGAAATAATAAGAAAATCAAGTAAAACACATTCTATTGAAAAGCAAAGGAAACTACAACTTATCTCATTATAAACTTGGGGCTCTATGTTGTTTCACACTACCATTGACAATGCATTATGTGGATGATAAAAAGATATGCACATGATCTTGTGTTAGGATGACCAAGTTCACTAGATGCACATTAAAAAAAAATTGCAAAAAATGTTGAAAATAAGTGGTATTGAATATTCATTCTTGTTAAACTTGGTTTAGTCATTGAGAATTTTGAAGCAATGGAGACAACTATTGTAACATGAGGGAGATCATATTGAGCATGCATCTTCCATTTGAAAGAACATATTCGTATGTAATCAACTAATAATTTCAAACCTAGCATTGACATGTTTCCTTTAAATAGTTGTTGGACATAGGCTTTATGAATGAATTTGTGTTTTTGAAACTTTCTTTAATCCCCTTTCAAACCCCTATTTGCTTTAATGTGGATAAGAAAACATCATCAAAAGGAGCAATAAATTCCCTTATTTGTAACATCAAGCTTGTGGTTTGGTCACCTTTTTTCAAAACCATATAGAGGCTAATCAAGTCACACAAGGATGACGGGGATGTCAACAATCCACACTAACCAACAAGTTGTTCCACACATGAATTCAATGAACACAAAGGATAAGCAAACATATATGTAATTTCAAGAAATTGGGGGGAGGGTGTGGGGGCAAGGGATGGGTATTTGGAGGATTTTCCCAAATTTGGGACTCTATAAATCATGCCAATTTTTTTTCAAATTTGCATTAATTGTAAGTATCTCATTTTCATGTGGAAGGTCTTTTTTTTTGTTGATTTTTTTTCAATAAATTGATGCTCTTGAGTAAATTTTGTGGTCAAATTTATTTGCTTGAGTTGTCTAGAAGGGTCTTCTTGAGCTACTCTAGTTCTAAAATCTAACACATAATGAAAAAGCCAAAATACAAGTAAACAAAAAAAAAATCAAAATTTCAGTTTCTACAGAGTTAAAACTAACGTTTATAATTAAAATTATATATGTTTGAAATGTGAAGATGAAAATTTAGTCATTAATGATTTGGTCAGATTTTAATTAATGCAAATCACTTTCATATGGCAAATATCATCACAAATAAAAAACATGGGAAGTTCTACATGTTTTTTGCAAAGTGAAATATTTGAATAGAATTTGCAAAATCAATCTTTAGATATTATGAGATTTGGAATAGAATTTACACAATCAAGTTCTCAATCTACCTTCAAAAATTATGAAATTTGGAATAGAAATTGGACAATCAAGCTTTCAAATCTACTTTGAAAGATTTTTGAAATGTGGAATAAAATTTGCATAATCAAGCTTTCATGAAGTTTAACTTCGGGATTGTAAGTACAAGACATGGGAATTTGAAAAAATTGTGATTTCAATAGTCTAAACTTTATATGTGTATATATGCACTTGGGATTTGTCCAATATTTTTAGCAAATTTTTAATGATTTTGACTTAGTTTACAATTTTAAAACATATAAAACAAACATTGTTTGCACTTGGAAACCTAAAGATGAATACATCATTTATCCTGAAATCTTTCATTCAAATAATTCATGTCATTTATAACATTACTACTTGTGATAGTAGTAATCTTTAGTGATAATTTACTTCCACATATAAAACATCACCACAAATTACTTTCATGTAGCTTGTACAACCTTGTGATAAAGATTTTATGTCTAAGGTATGGAATTTTAAATATGAAATAAAGTTACCTAAGATATGTTTATGGTGATGAGGGCTTAAAACATGTAATTCTTGTTAAATGCCAACTTGTTACAATACCATGATATGAAATAAAAAGACTAGCATCTTTGGAAGTATAAATTGAAGTACTGGGTTGTAACAACATATACACACATATGGTATGTAAACAATTATGTTTTCTAGTAATAATTAAGTCACTCACCTATGGTCATTGATTTCATTGAACCAAGGAGGCCTTTATGTGCTCTCCATTGGTGAGAGGAAGAGCTTATATGGGGTAGTACCTTGGCAACTTTGACACTAATAAGTGTGTTATTTATAGAAATGTGAAAAAAATTCAATAAAAATTAGAATTTTTTTTGAAAAAGAAAATATAAAACCTTTTGGAATGTTATAATTATAATTGTTTTTGCAGATGGAATCTTCAAAATGAATGAATGAATTAATAAAACATGTGTTGAAATTGTCATTGCAATTCTCAATTGAATTGTCGGCTAACCAACTGACATAACTCCCATTCTTTGCCACATTAGTGAAGATGAAAAAGGAAGGATAGGAGGCTATAATATTTTATAAGTGAATCTATTAAATATGTGTATTCCATAGAGCTCAATGCACCAATGGCCTGTCACTATGAGAAAATTGTGTTTGTTACAACTTGTCTAATGCAATTAGAATGTGTTTGATAGAATTAGATTACCAAAAAATAGACTAGTTGCAATAAAGGTGATTTTCTCATAGTGTATTTGGGAAATTAGGCATTTAATGCACATATCATCACCATTAAATTCTTATCAAATAATTGTCCATTTTTATTTGAAGTGATAGGTGCCAATTGTTTTGGTATATTCTCCTTTTAGGCCCATTTGAGGTTGATGTGGGAGCTCCTTCATGTGGATGTGGTGACTTGCATTCCCCTTTGCACAATTTGTAAAAAGAGGAGTAGATCGATTTTAGGAAAACATTTTAGATAAATTACATAACCATTCCTTCTCTGACATCATTTTTGACATGGTTCTTGATTCACATTGCATGCAATTCAAGTCATGCGCAAGCTTGAGGGTGGGTGAGCTTGGCTTTTCGCTTACTTGGTCATTCCATCTTTCCATTAGGCTTCAAATATTTTTCCTTTGTGTTGTGCACCAAGTTGAATTTCCCTCATTTTTTAGCTTTCATGTTGACTAAATGCATTTGTGGCTAATTTTTGGATCCAATGAAAACTCACTTTTCTTCATTGCTCCTATGGGGGAACGGATTGCATCCCACAATATTGTCTAGGATATTTTTGCCTCTATCACAAGAGACTTGAGGTTTCATATTTTGCAGGAACAAATTCATGTCATGTCACTACCTTCCCTTTAATTTTCTCGCCAATGAATTGACATTGTGTTATCAATTGATGTCATCTTTGGTTGATGTTGTCATTGCCAATCCTACTTGAGTAGATTTGGTTGTGTGGGTTATTTGATCTTACGAGGTGGACGTGATGGTGGTAGCTCAAACAAAAGGACTTTACCATGGTTGACACCCAACATTTCTTCCCTTGTTATTGAAGTTTTTGGTTGTTTGCACCAATTGACGATTTTTCTCATATATGTACTAACATGGCATTTTCAGCAAAGGGTTCTAAAGGCCTTCACTAGCTATTTTGCATGCTTTTTATAGGCAAAGGTTGTCAATAACATTGCAAAAAGCTTAGGTTGCCCCTATCTTGAGGCGCACTGTTGTTGCAAGTGAGTTTATTTAGTCTCAATACTAATTAAGGTTTCCCATCCCTTTTTCATAGTGATAGGGGCTTTAGAACATGACTTGTTCCTATGTCCTTTTATGACCCACTTGAGGTTTCGCACTTTTGGCTTGGACTCAGGTCCTCTCTCTTTGTTCCTTTATTTCCCCTCATTGGGTGCTTTGTTAAATGGAGCTTGCTCATGGTTCATTCAAGGCTATTATTCAAAACTGAATTCCATTGATTAGTAATTATGGACTTAAGAGTTTAATAATGCATACATTGATCATACCAAGATTGGAAAGAAATTTGTTTTCAGCTTTTTTTTCTTGTTCCTACGAACATTCCAGGCCTTTTTCAATAAAAAAAATATTTTAGAATTGGGTATATTTTAGATGGTAATGCTACAAGTCAATGAAAAAGATATCCTTTGATGAAATCATGCAACTTCTCTTCACTGGCTTAATCTGACAAACCAGGTCACCACCTCTTCATCTAGTAAATTCACAAATCTAGTCACTTATTGATGCACTTTGTTTGTGGGAACACCTCAACAAGTGAGCATGATGTCTGAATCCAATGAAGTACCATGGTCAGTGGCTGCACCAGTAGTCACAGACCCAAACACTTTGGAGCATCTGTTGGTTTTGGTCATTCACAAAAGGCAGCTGACATGTTCCTGCAGTGAATCTCAGCTTCCATGCAATGTGTCAGGGTTTAATCTGCACTTGACCTCAGAGAATTGCAGGGCCACCAGGGTAAACCAGGTGGGACATATTGCTCCATTGTTGGGTGTTTCCATCCTTCCTTGCCCCATTCAATTACTACCTGATGTTCTTGGAGATGGGATTGTGTTTCATGGGGTTGAAGATCAGCAATATTTCTGCAAGGTGACCATCTGTGCCACCATCTGACTCTGAGAAGATCATCTTCCCTGCTGACCAAATCTTAAACATTACCTTTTGCAACTGTGGCATGGGCCACCAATGAGACAAGCAGAGATCTCCAAAAATTGCAGAGGCCATGAACCCATCAAGTTAACCCTTGTATGGTGGACAATACATCACAATGAGACTTCACTGTGCACCCATGTTAATCTCCACAAGGTCCAATGTTGCCAGGAGGGCAGTGACAATGATTGGTACAGCCACTTGTCCTCCCCCTTCACAGAGTCACCTTGCAGCATTGCCATGGGGGTAGCCACTATCTCTCAGATCCCCAGGTCAACAATCTCTCTCTCCAATTTGGACCATGCTTGACAAACTCAAGTCTACTGGAATTCAGCTTCCAATCTTAGTGCTCAAAACTTCCACATGCCTGATTGGGAACTGAAACCCTCATAATCAATAACAGCACTCCTGATACAGCTTTAATTAAGATGTGAGACTTTTCCCTTACAGATGAGGAGCTTGAGAAAGAAAGTTTTGATCAATGGTACCTCATGGTAATTGAGAGCTTTAAAAGAGGATGAAGAGACATACAGGAAGCCTTTCAGAAAGAATAACATACCAAAGGACCTGGCAGTTATGTCTGTAAGGTGCAGCACTTCATAGACTGAAAAGTTGTGCTAAATTCAAGAACAAGAGTAAAAAGGACCCATGGAATTTCATGATGACAACTGGAATTTCCCCAGTCAAGTATGGCATGGTTTGCTATTAACATGGAAAGCAATGAGCATTCACATGAAGATATAACAAATCAATGTTCAAGACCATATACAGCTGTTTTGATCCAGTGTGACTCTGTAATAAATTCTATTCAGACCTACTCACAGATGACATGCAGAATTTCCATGAACCACTGCACTTGTGCCAGTTTGTCAGCACCGCAAACTAAATGGTACACATTGTCCCCTATGGGTCTAATAACAAAAAAAGTTGGAGGCAAATGCATGACAGAAGTCCCCTCACATGATCTGTCCTCTCCACATTGTGAAAGAAGCCGGCCAAAAACAGAAGTTCTGAAACAGCTTACAGTATCCTCACTGACAAAGACAACTTGCATTTTTAGATTGGTTTGATCTTGAAGTGAAGACCAATAAGAGAAAACACAAAGCATTTCAGGTCCTGCAAGAAAAACAAACAAAGCATCAAAGGAAGAATTAGGGTTAGGGTTAGACCTTCATACAATATATGTTCACTATTCCCAAGTGCACAATATGAAGAGCCGGTTTTCAGGCTGAACATCCACAAAAAAGTTAAATAGTAATAATAATAATAATCAAGATCACAAGAAAGAAGACCTACCTGAACAAGGTAGTAGAATATCCGAAGTCCTTCAGGATCTTTGCTACTCTGGACGTCAAGCAAGGAACCAATCTTGGATGTGGTGAAAGAGATGTGATCATTGCCCATGACTATCTCCAGCTCTTGCCGCCCAATCCTATCTGGTTCGGGCCAGTTGTTGTCATCTTCCTTCAATATCTACACAGAAACTGACCTCCCTGAATCAGGTAATAGAAAGAAAGAAACCAAAGAAAGAAACACATTGTGTATTCCACGATATCCTCCAAAAACTTGTCAGAAAACTATTCATATTCCTCATACAAACTCAGAAAGGAATCAAACACAACCCAGACCGACCTAACCCTAAAAGCCCATGCAAAGGAACTCCCAGGCGGGCGCGCATACACACACAGAGAGCCATGACTCAAACGTAAGAAACAGACAAAAGGGAGAAGCCATAAAACCTACCTCGCTATCAGAGATGATGCGACGACACTCACGAAGCGCAGCCTGGGTGAGGAAAACCTCCTTCCGGATCATGGTGTCGTTCTTGTAGTTGGAGTTATTGGCGTACCTTAGCTTCCCATCCGGCCTAAACTCAAACTCCAAAAACTCATGCCCAAACTTCCCCTTGTGCCCGACATAGTACCGGACGTAAAACTCCCCAACCTCCTCCGCCATCGCCAAATTCTCCTGCGCCAAATTCTCTCTCTCTCTCTCTCTCTCTCAGAGTCTCGAAAGCGCGCTTGTTCACATCGCTCCGCAGAAGGAGGTTTTGCTTCAACTGCCCAGTTTTTTTCATCCAAACCGCGCGCATTTCATATAGTTTTCATCTGCGAGGGGGGGTATATTTAGAGGTCTACATGGATACATGTATCATCCATTCACTTGTCTTTTCATCTATATTGGCGAAAGGGCGGGCTGTTTGCTTTTTTTTTTCTTCCAAAACCTTTCTTGGGGCACAATTTAATGTTTGCTTGAAAATGTTCTTTTGAAACGTAAAAGACCCATCCATGCCTTAATTTTGGAGTATATAGTTAGTTACAGCCCCAAATTTTTCCTCCATCAACAAATTCCCATTTGAATACTTGATTAAAACTATTTATTTGAGTCAAATTTTATTTCCTAATCCAAAGTCACATACAATACAAATTGATACAATTTTAGATCTATATCAAACATCCTTGGTATATTTATTATACTTATTTATTTATTTATTTATTTATTTATATTTACAACATATCTTTCATTTAAAAAGATAAAATTTTAACAAAGTTTCAAAGTTGTTTTCTAATATCAATTTTTTTGTAATTTAGCCGAAAGTTGTGTGTCTGTGCTTTGGACATAACCTACCGTTCAGACGTCCTGGACCGTCCGATTTGTCCTCCGGTCATCGTCCAATCACCATTCACTAAGCATAACCTGCCGCCCTTCCTTTTCTATACATTCATCATCTGGACAGGACATCAGATATTAGTTTTCATCCATTGAGAGGTGGGTCACATGAGTTTTCATCCATTCATGCCAGGCCTACATGGTTTTTCATCCATTAACAAGAGGGTCATGCCGTCACTTTTGAACCTCCGGATGGTTGGTTTCATCCAAAGGTTACATCCAGTTGTTAAGTTACTGGAAATAGCTTAAGCGTGATTTTTTTACGTTTTGCTAGTTACTTAACTAATTCACTAGTCCAGAAGGTTACCACATGCACCCGAACCTTGTTTTGAGACGTGGAATTAGGTGCTGGCACAGGGTTTTTTCTCTCAGTGCTTTGGACACACGACTTTGGCCCATGGAAACGGACCTCGTTTTGAGACGTGGTATTAGGGTTTGGCGCTCTCTAGGAGAAGCTTGAGGGAAAGCTTGCGTGTTTGTGCAACTTCTGTATTTTTCTCTCTCGTGGGGTATCTATCACTGGGCGGGAGCTGAAGAAATAGCAGCGAGAAACAAAGACAATTATCCATCAGCACGTCCTGTAACATCTGAGAGATTGCCAGACAGACCTGTCAGCATATGCAGACAGATTATCCAAGTTGAAGGCAATCTCGTCTGAGGGCAATCTAGTCTGGAGAGACACCAATTAACCCAACCTTGCAATTTCTGTACAGCCACAAGAAGTCAGACCTCACAATACTGAAAACTATAAAAGCATTCGGTGCGGGTCACACTGCAACCATCTATGCATGAAATGCCCTTATGATTGCTGGTACAACTGTGGATACCTTCTTGTGAGAGAATCTGGACTTGCTGACCAGGACCACAAACTGGGCCAAGCTCAGTGCCACTGTTGGCTTATGGGTGATTCATCAAGGTTATCTTCAACAACGCAGGTGTCTCATGGCACTGCCTTACTTACCACAAAATGGTCTAGGTGGAGGAAGCCCTTATTCAGAGGGAGATGCACTTGATCTACTGGGTCTGATCCATGTCATCCATGGAGAAGAGGGCATCAACACAGTTTCTGCTTGAGAGTCTGAGTAACACCAACAAATGAAGTCATCCACCATGGAGCATATTTAGGGTTAGGCCTTGCAGCACTGGGAACTGCAGATGAGGAGATATATGAAGATACAAAGGGGGTGCTGTATACAGAAAATACAAATTTGTTCATCAACATCATGATCACATGGTATATTGCCAAGAGAGCTTAGCAACATGCTAGTGTTGTAGCAAACCCTGGCTGCAAGTTCTCTACAAGTACTTCCAGACTTTTGTTAAACAAATACTAAACTTGGATCACTCACCCACGGCGAACTACAGCTGACCTCTTGAACACCACAATGGCCAAAACCACCACTGCAAGCATCATGCATGCCTTCACTGACCACTCAAATACAGTGTTCCCCTTCTCATTACCGGATAAAACATTCTTGTCAGCTGCTGTTTCAAACAGACTAGACATGAAATCCTGGAATTGTTTTATGAAATTGTCAAAAGCTGTCTTTGTGCTCCAGTACAGCCTCGAGAATATATTGGAACTCTTGCTTGACTGAGTTGTTTCTGAACTGGCAGAACCAGCTGCAGGAGTAGTAGTACCTGCAGTGAAGAGAGAGAAAGTGTTCAATGGTTGATAAATTGAGTCAGATTTTGTGGTACAGCCAATTGACCTCTTAAGATCTCAGGTCAACTGGGACAATTTGCTAGCAGGGAGATGGATGAAGTACCTTCAACTTCAAGAAGTGCATGCCTGAACTCCTGAATCTTTTGATTAGCCAGCACTGCCTCCCACACTGTCTTGTCAGTTGCCAACGAGAGCACCAATCCCTACACACATTTCCAAACCCAGCACATCAAGCCACACACATGCCTCATAGATAGCACTCCATAACAATTCCCCTGTATTGTTGTTTCTCTGCTATTTCTTCTTGCAATATGCACCAGCATCCAGGATCCATCTCTGCTATTTCTTCTTGCCACTTGCACCAGGATCCTTCCTAGCAAATATATCTCTACATTCTTCACAAAGCACTTTAGCTAGCACTGTACCTGAATCTGTGGGTTGTGTTGGAACTGGTAAAAAGCCTCCAGCATTGCACTGCTGGGAGCACCTGTTGTCTCTTCCCTGGGAACCGTGGTTGTTAGCTCCAGAGACTCCGGAGGCTCCATCCAATCAGGCTGCAACGGCATCAGCGCAGAGCTTGTCTCCCCCTCCTCATCTCCGACCGCAGTTACAGATGACACTTCAGCGATTTCGATGACAGAAGATAAGGGCGATGGGGGTCTCTCAACTCTGGGCCCCGCAGGAGCTGCAACCATGCCTCTGCCATGCCCATCCCAACCGACAAGGTCAACGGCAAGGGACAAAACAAGCTCCACATACAAGCTGCTCCACTCGGATCATTCTTCCATCATCTCAGTTGCAGGAGAAGAACCAATTGAAGCCGGGCGTGGTCCCGAACAAGGACGAGGGAGGGAACTTACAAGCGAAGAGCGCTCCGCAGATCCGCAGTAGCTTCCTCGACTTCCGTGATGGAGGGAGGAGTCCCGAACACATAGTAATCCTTCTCTTCATCGCCGGCAAACTCCCAGTCATCAATCTCCCAAGAGACGGGCTTCCCCCGGCCAAAAGAGTTGCGATGCTGGATTGCCGTCGCCTGCTGGCACGTGCACGAAGTCGCACGAACCGAGGCCGAAGAAGGCGTTTGAAGCGAAGGCGTGGCGGTACAAGCGCTGCAGAACGCAGCATTCGACACCGCTATGGTTGGAGCAGCAGCAACTCCGACTACTCGCGCAACGTTCTTCCACATAGTTCCACCTCCCATCTTCAACAAAGTTCCCACACAATTTTGTTTGCCAATAGAAGAGGAACTGTCCAGGGTTGTGAGCTTTCTTCAACAGACCCTAGAGTACTTGGATCCCTTCTGATCCCTCTATCAAACTCTCTCCTTCCTCAATTTCCGTCCCGTTTCTTGCCAGAAGAAGACAGATCAGGATGTTTTGACAACAAATCCTCTCGTTCACAGCCTCACAATTAAAGAAAGCAGCCCATTCCGACTCAAGATCAGGGGGCCCGGTCTCCTCGCGTGAGAAGAAACACGAAGCATGCAACGCCAATGATGATCGCTGGTTCTTGTTGCCGAGAGAGAGACGACGCCCGGCGTTTCGTTGGGTGTTTGCTGTCGGTCATTGGCCGCTCCTCGCAAAACAAGGCATAGAACCCGTCTCGTCACCGGGTCACATAGGCCCGACCCGATTTAATTTGGAGAGCAAAACTACCGCTTGAGCCTGGCAGCCCATTTCACACTTTAAAAATGATTTGTGGTAATCTCCCGGCCCATTTCACACTAAAAAAATGGTTTGTGGTCCTACCTTGGATGCAGTCTATTTTATGTAGGGTAAAGCCCGGGACTGTAGGCTTTATCGGAATTAGGGTCCACAACAGAGGGCTTTACACAGAGTAAATATCTGTTCAATTCTTTCTCTATTTTTTGTTCCTGTGATACCTGACGAGTACCCAGAGGGTATCACAGCCCATTAGTTTTTAATTGATTTTCTTGTGATACCCAGTGGGTATTGATAAGTACCCACCAGGTTTCATTGGGGAAAAAAGAATAATAAATTTAAAAAATTATCAACATTTACATTGTGGAACACCCTTGGCCGGGTGCATCATCAAAGTCAAGCTCCTCTCAACTCCACCTTGTGCAGGCCCTTCTTATTCCAATAATGCGTGTGGCTTTGGGTTTTACCTTTACACATTCTTTTTCAAATGTTTTCATTCCACTTTCCGACGATGTTATTGTCGTAGTCGAGAGAAGCCTTCTTCCTCATTTTGTGTTTATGTTTGTTAGAGCATCTCCACAGCAAAACTGGACACAACTCCTTTCTGTTAAAATAGAATACTGTT
>Ga0209208_10002781_pt1 | contig 25150 bp, 20 predicted proteins | sample S1TSphfallax_3_FD_187694 | JGI IMG/M metagenome (GOLD analysis project Ga0209208, IMG submission 187694) | Host-associated microbial communities from peat moss isolated from Minnesota, USA - S1T2_Fd - Sphagnum fallax MG (SPAdes) (version 2) | ecosystem: Host-associated > Plants > Peat moss >...
TGGGCATGGGACTGGGCACGAACAGGCATGGCACGGGCGGGCTGGGCACGGGCGGATTGTGTCCGAACGTCACAGGTACCCACTAGTATATTTAAATTAGAGGCAACCATATTACCCATTATAGTGCATTAAATAAATAAAGTTAAAATATATTTCAATTTCCACATCAACAATTTCAAATTATTGAAGAAAAAATGGTTCAAATTATATTCATAAATGAAAACAATGTAATGCATATTATAATTATAAACAATATTGACCATTAAATAATATAATAAACCACTTACAAACTTAAGATTGCCAAATGTGATTAAAATGTTACAAATCAAACAATAGTTGTAATGTGGGAGTGGAAAAAAACAATATTTCTTCTTGTGTACTTGTTATCTTTTAGCCAACATTTTTATTACAACTCTTTCAACCATTAGCTCTTCAATGGTTAACCCCCATAGGTTCTTTATCTTAACAAAAGTGATAGGGAAATGGTGTTTGGGTGATTTTTCTTCCACAATACCTTTGATGTTCTTTTGGAATCATTGAACAAAAAGGCTTTGGAATGGGCACGAATGGATCTTGCCACTTGTTTTTATGATTTCCAAAAGTGTAACAAAGATACCTTTCAAAGTTGATGGGACATTTTACCTCTTCCTTTTGGACTATAACATCTCCCTTTTGATTTCCACTTAGTTCCAAACCTTCCTAAAATTCTTCCTCCAAAATAATGGCCCTTTTTTGACGAATACTCATATTCACCATTTTCACATTTACTAGGGTTGTAGATGATAATGAATTTGACAAACTTTCATGGCACCACCTCATAACTTTAGGAAATGGATCATTTTTTGCACGTTGTTTCTTGGTAGCCTTAGTTGATCAAGTAACAACTAATTTTTATTAAGTCCGAAACTTTGATTGCATAAATCAATAACAAATGTTGGCAAGCTAGCATTGAGAAGAAAACTTTACAAGAAGTGAACATGTGTTCACAAAATTGTCATTATGGAACTTGCTCCCACAAAGATGCAATCGATGGACAAATTCTAAGATGTAGAATAATCAATATTGTTTCAAAGGGTGGAATTGATGGGCTAGGTGAAGTCACATTATGGTGAACCCCTTTGGAGTGTCACATTGATTACTTTCCATGGATGTGCATATTTAATTATATTTAATTTCAAACTTTTGAAATATTTTCATAATATTTTTGCATACTATGTTAGAATTCAATTAAAGCAAGATATTTTTAAAAAACTATTCCACTTCATTTTATAAATTGGGAGATTGCAATGTATTTGTGAAAACAAATGTAGTGTAAATGTCTACTCAAAAACAAAAATATACTTCAAGAATATTTTTAACTATTTTTAATTTTATGAAAGTTGAAAATATATTGAACCATATCATTTCACATAGTTTGAACAATATTTGATAAATATGTTGTAAATTGAAATTTTGACAAATAATCACATTCACATAGAAGATGGCAAATGTAGTTAGATGGGCCCTATTTTAGATTCCATTAAAATTGATTATTTTAATGACTAATGAAACTTTAAAATTAATGAAGTTACAAAAAAAAATGGCCCTATTATACCAATATATATTATAATATATCCATGGATCTTTCAATATAAATAATGTGATTTATTTTCTAAAAATAATATTACATAACATTAGTTTTGTAAAATAATAATTGTAGGATCCAAAAAACAAAATTGATACTCAAAATTAAATGCACCATACTTTTGGAACAATTATATTATATGTATTATAATATTAAACCCATAAGTGGCCCCCAAAAAATCATTGTAGTGTGCTTTAACCTAGCCTAAAACAATTTTTTAAAATACCTAAGCTATGAGTTTAAATAAAGAAGTGCACTTTGTCTTGTTTTTGTAGTTCCATTGAACCAAAGATTTTTTAAAAATTTCAACCTATTTATATTTTTAATTCAAATAAATTAATACTTTTCTTAATGTTTCAAGATTAATAAATTACTTTAATGAAATCCCAAACATCTAGGTAAATTATCAAAATTTTAAAACTCAATAATCAACACATAAGGGTCTTCTTGGTTCTTTATATGCATTGTGTCATGTGGGTAAATTATTTACTAATTTAAAAATCAATAATTGCTTGGTAAGTTATTGATAATTGGTGTTTTATAATACCATCCAACATTGGTAGTTATTCTTGTTTTGGATGTCATCTTTGGAGTGACAAAGTCTTGTGTAGAGATCCATCATAGAAGATTTTTTTTCTATTTCCTATTTAAGAAAAATTTCAGATTTTTTGAAACATTTGGTAGCAAAGGAGACTTCTTTTGCTACCAGACAAAATACATCATGAGCTCTTGTGGAAATTATTACTTTTCAATGCAATTTAGATGACAATCTATCTATGCACCATATATCTTCACCCAAAAGATATAGAGCCATTAGTTTCACTTAGCCCATATGTTATTTTGAAAGAGTCTACTAACCTAAGATTTCACTATTTCCTCCCCAACATTATTTTTAGAGAAGTGAAATTTTAGCCCCCAAAATCCCCAAAAGTGTGGACCTTTTCACCCTTTTGTCTAACTATTTATGTAAGTGTATCAACTAAGAAAAAATTCAATGGTGGGCTTTCCATCTCTCCCATCCACTTATAATGGTAGTTCTATTGGTGTTTTGAAACCCTTAGGAAAAATGTGTTAAAACTTTTAAATCATCCAAAGACAAGTGGAAAAACAAAAAAATGTAGGTTAAGGACCTAAAAGGGAGTTTTTTTGGAATTCTCATTGTTGCAAGGGTCTTCCATTCTTCCATTTGTTGAGGAACCCCCCAAAAACAAAATACCACAAGGCCATTACTCATTAGGGGTATGAAATGGTGTTGATCACATGGCAAAGTTCTTTTTGTAAGGTGTAGCTTAACATAGGTGAATATCCCAAACCCCAAATTAAGGATCCTACTCCTAGGTTGGAGTTTTTTTGGTATAGTTACCTTCCCAAGATAAATACCTTAGCCTATGGTCAGTTTTGTAATTAAATAACCTAGAAAATCATTAAATGAAAATCTTAAAAATGTCAATGTGGAGGTGATGAAAATGTCAAATATTTCACCTCTCTAATGACAAATTAATTTGTGAACACAAAATACAAGCAGTTGTATAAGCAACCACCTTGTACAAACAATCCATTTGACATGTTTTGTCTTTCGTAGGAGGAAAATTGATTACCTTGGTGATAATTTTTATAATTATCATGTCGTCCTTGATCTTTTAGATGCATCATCATTGTAATAGGCGTTTGCTCTTTCTTTTTGATGGATAACTTGAATTGTATGTGTTTAATAAGGAATAGATGAAACAACATTACACAAAAAAAATGTGAACTAATAGGCATGGATTTGTAGTTTCTGACCATGCATTTGAATGCCACCATTTGCCACATGTATTCAATTTTTTTGAATGCATATCCAACATATTGCAAATTTGAAGAAAATTCAAAGTTTGCATGAATGAAAATAAAATAATTTTATTATGCAAAAATGAAATGACTTTTTAAAATAAAATAAAATTCAATTTTAATAATGATGAATTTGACCTTAGGCTATGGTAGTGGTACAATGTGATGCATAAATATCACATTCCAAAATGACATAATACATCTGATTTCATGAAAAGGCTCTATGCCTTGGGAATATTGCCTAGGGTCAAAGCTTTTGAACCTATATATATGATAAAATTGTGGATCCATTTATCAAAATAAAGAAGTTGCTTGATTTAACATATTTGATATTCACATATTTGGTCTATTTAATTGTGGTAATTTACATTTTTGATATCGCATATTGGTATGTATTGATTGGTTATTGTTATGATTAAAATAAAATTGGTTAGGCCTTTGTGTGTGTGTGTGTGTGTGTGTGTGTTTTTGTTTGTGAATAAGATTTTTTTGACTTTGTTTTGAGTCAATAAAAATTTGGAAATGACATTGCATTAAGATGTTTTCCCCCTTTATAATACCCTACATTAGTGTTGTTAGTATTTTTATTTACAAACTTGCATTAATTTGGAACTTTATTTAAATGTGACCAAATCCAGTGTTAAAAGAATTTCAAAAAGTTACAAACCTATTTGTGGAAATGTAATTGTCAAGAATCTTACTATTCAAATTTTATTCACTGCATCTATGGCATATATGAGTATATAAAAATGGTGATTTCTTTTATACCACTTGCAATTTTGACTTCTAGATCTTTTCTATAGTGAGTGGATTGTTATATATTTTTGAATTTATTTTTAAATTCCCTCATAGAACCCTTTTTACGTTTTGAATTTATTTTTAAATTCCTTCATTGAACCCCTTTTTATGACTCTAGTTACTAGAATTTTAAACTATCTAAAACAATTCAAGATTTCCTACTCATGAGTTGAATTTATAAGTTATTAAATCAATCATATGAAAGATGACATAATGAGTGGCAAAATAATCCTCTTTAGGTTAGCTCACGCACATATGTTTCATTTGGTTGTATGTTCATGCAAAACTAGTTTCCATGTTGGTTGCAATGACACTGTGAATGAACCTTGTTGGGTAAAATGAAATGCCATATCACTATTGAGTTCATGATATTTTCATTTCATAGTTTCGAACTTGTTTCAAAGTGTAGATGGATTGGTCAATATGGCATTGGAGTGCATATTACAAAAGAAGTTTACTTTCAAACCCACCAAAATAATATGTGCATGTATGTAGAAACTTTAGTTATATAATTATTAAATTCATGGTTTTAGCCCATTATTGGATGACAAAGTTGATGAAAATTACCTATCAATCCAAAAAATTGTTGAAACAATTAAGCTCAAAATATTTCTTGGAAACTAGACATTAAATTCTTCCAAAATCATATTAAGTGATTACTTGTTCCACATTAGTTTAGTAGTTTTATATTTAAAAGCATATTGGAGAGGAAAATATGTGAATCAAAATGGAACCAAAAGGAAGATGGGATGCATACTTAGGACAAATTGATCTTACCATGGAAGCACATGGAGCATAAGTTGACAAGTAGAAAAGGACATGTCGTTTGGTATCAAAATTAAAACTTGATCCGACGAACAAGAATATGGGAAAAAAATGGTTGTCATGTCCTTTGTCACAAAACACTAATGCCAAACCAAGGCGGAATTGGTAGTGGTCAAGGTAGAGAAGGCCACTGCAAAGGAAGTTCATGAAGCTAAGAAGTTGGCCAAGTTAACAGCAACAACCAAATTAAGTTCTACCAAGAAGCTTCCCAAGACACCCATGGGCGAAAGGGAAGAGACCTTTGGGTGCCTTAACCTGGAAAGCGGGGAAGGAAGGGCATACACAAGGAAGGAATCTTCCAAAGGGGAAGCTTTCAAAAACATTGTCCAAGTGGTGGAACAATTCCAATATTGTTCTAACTCCTTGGAATCGAATGAAAAGGAAGAAGAAAACTCGGAAGTTGTTAACATTCCAAAAAAACCAATTAGGGCATCCAAACAAATGAAGAGAACCAAAGAGGCCTCGGAGGCTCAAGTTGCCTAAATGGCTTAAGAAGCCCAAACGACGAAAGAGGCCCAGGAAATGAGATTCCAACTTGAGGCTGAAAAGATCCTCCAAGTTATAAGAGAGGCAACTTGGTTGGAGATGGAACTAGAATGGACCAAATTTAGGGCCCTTCAAGTTGAAAGGGTCCCTCCTCATTATCCATGAATGCCATGGCAGAGACCATAAAGGTGTTGCAAACCCTAGTGGTTAATGAGAGGGAGAACAACATGCAATTGTCCTTAGAGCTAAAAGAGGCCCAAAAGGAAAAGGGGCTAGGCCAAGTGGAAAAGTCACAAAGCCCATGAAGACCTAGATGCCAAATCCTTTCACATGAAAGGATACCAAGGTGAAAAGGGTGAAACAGTGGGCCCTCCAAATGGAGGCCTATTTTGAATCCCAAGTAATCAACACGAACATGGATTGATTTAGGTTGGCGCAATTTCTTTTAAGAAATCACGCCTTGGAATGGTGGATGGCACAAAAAGATGTCAAGCCAAACCTAGTGGGAAGATTCCCTTGGAGTGCATTCAAGGCCAAATCAAATGAAAAGTTCACCCCCCATAATCAAATCCTAAAAGATGGGCAAAAAACTTTTAAGCTTGTACCAATCCAATGGACTTAGAATGATGGGGAAGTATGTCCAAACCTTTGCATCTTTACTAAAATTCATTTTGATGAAAGAGGAGTACGCGTAGAAGGTGGCTTTCCTCGATGGCTTGTAGCCTTGGGCTTGCAATGCCATTTTGCAAGGGAAAGAGGTCCCCGCAACATGCTAGCAAATGATGAAGGTTGCAGAGTGCATGGAAAATGATTCCATGCACAAAAGACAAGAACGTCACAAGCATCACAACCCACAACAAGGGTGAACATTGGAAGTGTAGTGCAAATTGTTAGTGGCCCAAAGAAGGGCAAGAAGAGGAAGTGGGATAAAAACCCACCCAAGGACAAAGGAACACTAGTAGAAAAGAAGTCGCAGGATGTTGCCAAGGTTTGGTGTTTCAACTACAAAGAGTTGGGGCACTTTGCCAAGGATTATGAAAAGGTAAGACAAGACTAGGCATAAGGGGATTTATCGCAAAGGCGAATGTGGCCAAGTTGGGCCTGAATTTATTCCTACTTAGCTTCAAGGTATAAACTAATGGAGTGTTGTGTCTTTTGAATTTAAGAGCCATGCACTTGTTTGTGAGCCCAAGTGTGGTAACATGATTCGAGTGAGCAATTACAAAGGTGGCAGAACCCATCATGGTCCAATTAGCACAAAGAGCCACAACACTAACAAGTGAGGTGGTGTTGGGTGCAATTTTGGAATGTGGCAAAGCAAAATTCACAAAAAACTTCATGGTTTATGCCTTGGATGGCATTGAAGCCATCTTAGGGAACACATTTTTAGACATTTATCGTGTAAATGTTTTGGGAAGAGGCTCGAAGTTAATAGTCATTATTAGACTAGCAAATAGGTATGTTAATTTAGAAGTTGAATACCGAACTAGTTTAATTAAGGTAGGCATTCATTTAATCTCCTTACAATAATTATAGGAGATCTCATTTTTAATTCTTATGCATGTGGATGAATCTAACACCAAGGCTAAAGCCAAAAGGGTTAAATCTTGGCCTAATTGTATTTCCAACACAATTAAGAAAATTTTGGACGTCTTAATGGACGAGCCCCTATACATTTACTTCCTTTTTTGAAATGTGGACCATAAATTTGAGGTGGTACCTAGGTTGGCACCACCTTCTAAATCACCCTACTAGCTTAACTATAAAAGTTCAAGGCTCAAATAAACAACTTAATAGAACAAGGATACATTAGGCTGAATAAATCGCCTTATGGTATTTCACCCATTTTGTTAATGGATAAAAAGGAAGAAAAATTACACATGTGCATAGATTATTACGCATTGAACAAAATCACCATTAAGAACAATTACCCCTTGCCTTGAATTAATGATCTATTTGATAATCTAAACGGGGCTATTTATTTTAATAGTGTTGACTTGAAGTCGGGCTACTATCATATTCGTGACAAAGATGGAGATGTGGAAAAGATGGCTATGAGGACAAGATACGATTCATATGAGTTCTTGGCCATGTTTGTTTGGGCTATGTAATGCCCCAACCATTTTCATAACTTTGATGAACTTGATCTTTCATGAAAAATTAGATGAGTTTGTGATCATCTACGTATGTGACATCTTGGTGTATTCCAATTTGTGGAGGACGATGCAACACATTTACAGTTTGTGTTGCAAAAGCTCAAAGAGAACAAGCTCTATGCCAATTGGGCAAAAAATAAATTCACAAGTTCGAAAATGAACTTTTTAGGTTGTGTTATCCTGGGAAGGCGTGAAGCCCAACCCAAAGAAAATTGAATCAATTAAGGAATGTCAAAGCTTTCTTTTGGCCAAAGAGGTTAGGTCATTCCTAGGATTGGTCAATTTCTATAAGAAGTTCATAAAAGATTTCTCGGCATTGGCAAAATTGCTCATTGACCTCTTGAAGAAAGAAGGATTGTTTGAAGTACATGATGCGCCCATGGTGGGACATCATGGTGAGAAGATAACAAGGGAGTTTTTAGGGAAAACTTTCTATTGGCCCGAAATGAAGGAAGACTTAGAACATTATGTTCGCACTTATGTAAAATGCCAAAGTACCAAATCGGTACATAAGAAAAGTTTGGGTTGTCTAAGCCCCTCCCAATTCCATCAAGTCCATTTGAAAGTGTTTTAATAGATTTTATGACATGTCTCCCAAAATGAAAAGGGACAAATGCCATCTTTGTAATGGTAGACAAGTTTTCAAAATTGGTTAAGTTTACACCAACCCAAACAAACACCACATCAACATGGATGGCAAAGTTATCTTTTGACATGTAAATCCAACATAATGGTATGTTGGAGGTCATAGCAAGGGACCATGATGTGAAATTCACATTGGAATTTTGGACATTATTGATGAAGAAAACGAGGACCAAGCTAAAATTTAATATCGTTTTCCATCCACAAACCGATGGACAAACGAAGAGAATAAACATGATATTTTATTAATATCTTTGTAATTACATTGCCAATGGTCATAAAGATTGGGGCGACCATTTGGGTTTAATGGAGTTTTGTTACACCTCCATAAAACACTCAGCCACAAAATGAATCCCTTTTAGTTGGCCTTGGGATTTGAAGTGAAATAGCCCATGGATCTAGTCATTCCTAGAAAAAGAAACTCTCATTACAAGGGTGACAAGTAGGCTGAGGTGATGACCAAAGAACGTGAAAATAGGAAAGCACAAGCCATCAAGCTTTTAGAAAAGCCATAGGCTAGCTATGGAAAACAAGTTGACAAGTTGTAAAGGCACATAGAATTCGAGATGGGGGACATAATGTGGTTAAACATAAGACTTTAAAATGCCTGAAACTTTGGTGAATAGGATTGTCCCAAAGTACATAGGCCCTTAGAAGATCATTCATAAACCCCACCTTGATGTGTATACTTTACAACTACCAACAACATTGGTAGCCCACCCAACTTTCCATGAGTCTAAATTGAAGCTAGTTCATGAAGACAAGAAAAAGAAGGATTGGAAATAAGCATATTACCTAGGATTTGACCACATTGAACATACGCTCATTGGGGAAGTAAAGTGCATCCTAACCACGAAATAGATTAGGTGAATTGGCAAACAATACTTGGTCAAATGGAAAGGATGCCACTCGAAGAAATCATAGTGGGTGAAGCTCGCTCATTTAGACCACTTGCCAGAAGTGGTAGAAAAGTTTGAACGAAAGTGTGCCCATGATATGGGAAATAGGAAAGCACATAAAGATAAGTCCAACACATCAACATAACGTTGATGAGGACATCAACCTCCAAAAAGCAGGGGGTGACAACAAAACCTCGAAAAATGGACGTATATTTAAATCGAAGCTAAAGCAAAATGGTAGTTAGTTTGAGGTCAAGATGTACGAAATGGGGCTAACCATGGAAGATGTAAGTGAGGGTGAAGTTGAAGTGACAACAATTGATGGAAACAGACCTAAGGAGTTGAACTTGAAAGAAAAACTCCTTAGGGCTTAATCAAGTGAGATTGTGGTAATGATGAATGCGCATTAAACATGTTCCTGAACTGAGAATAAGTTTATGGGAACAAAGCTTCCAATGCATGGAGTTGTAAACCATGTCCTCCTAATGCAAAGGGGGCTTGGTTTGGTTAAGCCCAAGTCAACACTATCTATTGGGGTGTTTTATAGTCATACCCTAGTGTGGTTGCCTAGGGTCACTGAAAAAACAGGCTTAAGCATGATACTTAACCCTCAAGTGTTTTGAAGGGGCCCAAAGGGGGGGAATGTCACTTGGTAAGATAAATAAGCCCAAGATGGGTGTAGTATAGTTTAGGGGATCGCCACAAGGACAAATAAGAAAATTATTTAAGATTCCTCTTGCATCCAATAAAATTAGTTTGGGATGTGAACAATACCTAAGTCGAGAACTAATTAGTCTCCTAGAGGCTTGAAGCAAGAGGGTGGCAAAAGTGGTGGACTTGCCATGACAAGGGTGACATGTTATTTGTGTCTATGAGGATGTAAACCTCTTGAAGGTGGGGGTGAAATGACATGCCCTTCTGTTTAATAAATGTTTTAAGCAAATCTAGGCCTCTTATTGAGACCACCTTGGTGGGGGATTAAGGCAATGTGAAAGTTAGGCTAGAAATGGTTTCGCGAAGTTCAACTCCTCTATGAGTTGAAATACATTCAAACCTCAAGGTCTAGATTGGTTAAGGTAGGAATTCATGTTCTCGCCAACCAAGAAGAAGACTGGGGGTTGTCTTAGGATTATAGTGTAATGCATTATCCCCTTAAAACCTTCAACAAATGATTAAATGTTGTCGTGGGTCACCCAAGGGGCGCGAACTTGCTAAAGCATTTGGGACGATTATAAGCTATCCCTTTAAAGCTTTGAGGCTACCAATAGAGGATTTGTCGCAACCCTAGCCTTGGGCTCGCGACCAAAGCAAGGGTTTGCAAGGTTGCGGGCCAAGAGTGAAGCCTAGGAATCATGCTGCATGCTCCTAGGAATGTAGGAAAGTGTGAAGGAATGAACCCTCACACTTCCAAGGGAACTTCCACTTTGGGAGTTAAAGTCCCTATGGACTTCCAAATCTTCAAAGAGTGATTATAGGGGTCAAAACTCAATGGATTGAAGAGTTCCTTATATCATTAAAAAGCTCTTGGAACGCAAATTTTAAAAATGGGCTTGCATGACCCATTTTGAAATTTCAAACACAAGTTATGGCCAAAAGAAGGGCCATGAGTCAAATTGGCAATTTGACTCCCGACCACTAAAAGTCGGGAATCGCCCCTATTTCCTCACTATCAGGTGGTGTGAGACATACCATTCGAAAGCTCTCGACAAGGGCTATAACTTTGCTTTCGACCTCATCTCAATCGGAGGTCTTCACACAAAATTATGGGCCCCCAAAGTTGCGGGAGTCTTAGTTGTGAGAATTTTGGGACTCCGACAAAATGACATTTGGGTGTTGGTCCTGTGGTTAGCCACAAAGTATACTATAAAGAGGAAGGTGGTGGCTTCCCCCAAGTCCGGGCCATGGTGAGTCTTGTGAGTTTGAGTTTGCTTGTGGTTCATCTTAGCACCAAAAGTGCTCCAATTGTGCATTAACCAACTTGTTGTTTGGTTTTGTGCAAGTCTATGTGAGTGAGTGATTACTTGTCATTCTTCTTAGTCCGATCCCAAAGCTCCAGCACACCCCTCTACCCCCAAAGTGCTGCGAACTAGGGAACGTGTCCCCAACTCCTTTTTCTTCCGTTGTTTTCACTTCAGACTCACATTTGAGTCTATCAAGGAGCTTGGGAGTGCGTCAAAAAAGGAGTAGAGCAACAACAAAAGAGTTAAACAACAACCAAAAGAATTAAACAACATCAAGAAGAACCAATCATCACAATAAGAAAAGGCAACCAACACAATATGAAGAACCAAACAATAGTAATAAAAAATTAAACGACAACAAAATGAGTTGAAGAGTAACAAGAGAAATCGAACAACACAAAAAAAGATATTGAAGAACTAAAAAAAAATTCAAACAACACAACAACAAGAATTAACTGACAACAAAAAAAAACTCGACCAATGATAAATGGAACCAAATAACAATAAAAGGAGCAGACCAATAACAAAAAAATAGTAAATAATAACAAGAGGAATTGAATAACAACCAAATAAGAATGCAAAAGGATTATTTGCGAGAAAAAGTCAACTAGATTGGCTAGTTTTACAACTAAGTTACAAGGAAATATGCCACTATGGTTTCACTACATAATTACTACTTGTCCACTATTTTGTTGAACTCATCTAGAATTAGTTGTGAACTATGTGGTAGTTCATGCTATTAAAAGATTTACAGATTGTGCAATTCATTGAAAGTGTAAATGCAAGCCTTTAGTTGGATTAGAATGGAGTATTAAAATATTTATGAGTATTTACATATAGATATCATTGCTTATACATTTCAAACTTTTTTAGACTAAATTATTAAATGTTTCATTAATACAAGCTGATTATAAATAACTAAAAATTAAATAATGTAGTAAATTTTTTTAGTCCTACTTTTTGTGATCGATGTTCAATTATTGTGTTAATAATATTTCAATACATTGGAATTCACAATATTATGTTACATACAGATCAAATCATATAATTACATGAAAAGTGAAAGTCTATTTTTGAATTGAAATTAAAAACAATGTATATATTTTATTAAACATTCAATAAAGGTGTACATATGAATATGTCTTTATATACCTCAATGTCTTCCATTTATATTCATGTTTATTATTTAATATTTCAAAATGAATTATTTTTTACTAAGTTTTAAATTATTAATTAATATGTAATATACTTAATTACCATGAACTAATTAAGTAAACTCAATAATAAACTATTCATATGAATTCATTAATCAAAATTGATTAATTGGTATTTAATTAATTTAGATAATAAATAATGAATTATCCAATAATTAATTATTTAAACTCAGTAACTAATTATATAAAATAAATTAAATAAATAAATAAATTTAGATTAAAAACTTTGTTAATGTAGGTGAATAATTATTGAATTTTATTTGAACTCAAAACATCAATTATCAACATAATTATTTATTTAATATTTATTAAATTAATTAATTGTCTAATATTTATTTTGATAATTAATTATTTGAATCAATCAACTAATTAATTATCATATATTTAATTCAAATAATTAAATTCCAAATAATTATGTCAGATGATTAATTTTAAAATTTAAATTGATTACAAAATTAAAATCAAATAGAAAACATGCGAGAAATGATTTTGGTAATTAAAATTCAATTGCAACTAGGGTCACTAAAAGATTTAACCCATATGTTTTGTTTTCAATATCTCATTTCACAAACTATATAAAGGAGGTGTCTCTTCTTACATTCTCACATTAAAATACATGTGCCATGTTGGGATGAGTTCATAAAAGCTTAACCCTAAAGGCAAAACACATAACAAATTAAAAAACTTATGTGGCTACTCTTTAGTTCACCTATTCTTTTAATATTCTACCTTCCTACCTACCTACTTGCCTACCTATGGCTATGTACCAACCTACCCAAGTACATATATATATTAGTTTCCAAAATTCAATTAAATATGACACGTGGCAACTTTTGATTGTGCCACATGTCATAATCCAAGACCGTAGAAAATGAATAATCATAATGGACAACGAATATCAATATTTCAAAAAAAATCACAAAAAGTCCTCATAGTGCCACATGTTAAATTTTGATGGATGGATGAATAATGATGTCAGCATGACATTATGATTGTAGTCATAAGGGAGTTGCATAGTAGTTGAAAAAGAATTGTTGTGAGAAAGTTGTAATTAAATTGTAATGAGTTGCACCATACATATAGTGAATTGCAACTTTTGCAACTTTTGCAACTTGTCCAATAGCACTCACAACATATAAATACAATGAGTTGCAAGTGTCCGATGCAACTCAAAAATTGCAAAAATTGAGTTGCAAGGGCAATTATATTAACAACAACTTTTGTAAATTTAAAGGACCTTATAATGGAGTGACTTATGACCATTATAATACCATTAAAAAAAAAAATTCTCTCAAAGTGCAATCAACACAACAAGAAAAACCAAACAACAACAAGAAGAGCCACAAGAAGGGTTGACCAAAAATTTAAAAAACCAAGCAACACAACAATAAAGCCGACTAGCAAATAAGAAGAATTGATCAACAACAAAAAAAAGTTAATTAACAACAAGAGGAGTTTACCAACAACAAAATAAGAGTTGACTTGACTAGTAGCAAGAATAATCAAATAACAATGCAAACGAAGTGAACAATAATGCACTATTGTTAAAGCATCATTTTACATTAATCAACCTTTATGTTGGATTTACACCAAGGTGGTAAAAAGGATAAAATTAAACATAATGTTATCCCATTCACACAAAAAATTAACTTGGCAAATCACATGGCATTAGGGTTTTAAAAGGGATAAATTCTTGGGATATGTTCACCTTAAGAATCATTTTTTTCATTTTTTCTAGATTTGGGATCAAGTTAAGGTGGACCAAGGAGGTTAGTGTGACCCTTTGATTTCAAACTGTTGAATTGCCCCTTCATGTTCCCAGGATCTTATAATGTTGTTCTCACCAACATACATTTTTTCATGTGAAAGCACATAGAATAATGGGCAACAAAATTTGTAATTAGCCCAAAATATTGGGCAAAATGAAAATGTTCAAACTTCTTGGAAAAATCTTTAAGTATAGGATTTTTCTAGAGTGGCCAAATTATTTAGGCATAAACAAAAACGTTTTTTTAACCTTTCAAGGTGCCCAAAATTACTAGGCATAAAAAATGACCAAATGCTTATAATTTTTTATCTTCAATTTTTTAACATAGTGCTTAAATTTCGTGGGTAGCAATGAAATTTATTAGCATTTATATTATTCTCAAATAAACCAAAATTTACAAAACCAACCAAATTTTACATCTTGGAAATAATTTCCCTTGAATCTTTTCAAGCATTAAGATTTTTCAAATTACAAAATCTCTTACCATAAATGAAATTTTTTAACCTATATATCTAGTCAAATATTATATTGGGTAGTATGGACCCCTCCATGTGATAGTTTGATAGAGGGTTAAATTAACCATGTCACACTATTTTATCTATCTTTTTTATGTGAGCAACATAATATTTTGTTTACTTTCAATGATACCCCAAAAGTCCATCCAAAAAAAATAGAGTTCATGGCCCACTACTTTGCTCGAAACCTTGTCCATGAATGATAATTGGTATGGGTCCTTCTTGGTGGCAACATTGAATTTTTAGAATAAATGAATATTTGCAATTTCCATTAAAAGAAAAATTGTTGTTTACAACTACTTTTTGCAACCAAACCATGTTGTTTGTAATTATTTTCAATTGCAAGTGATAGGTCATACATGTTATAGGTATTATAGGTTATTGTACCTTAGGCTATGCCATAGACTATTATAGGCTATAACCTAGTATATTAATGTTGTTATTTTGTCCTACACTATTATAGGGTATTTTACCTTTAAGGTATAATAGCTTAAAAATTTTGTTTAAAATAACTTAAGGTGGAATAAATTTAATTAAAAAATAATCATTACACCAACATGTGTCCCAATTGACTATGTATTTCATAAGATTTTTGAATGAACTAAAACAAATTTACAATGACAAAAGTGACCAACCCTTTAGTGAATGGGGACCAATTATTATGGATAAATGAATTCACTATTAATTAATTAAACTCATTAATAATTAGATCACTACACCAACCTCTTAGTTCATAGTCAGGCTAGGCTTTGAACCTAGGCCAAGTTAGGCACCTATCAAAATTGTGAAATTTTTGTTTGAAATCTTTTTCATTTTTCTAGGATCTTACTGATAACAATATCTTTTATCGATCTGTTGAAGTGAGTCACCTTCCACCTTTGGTGGTGTTTCATCATCGAGGCCACTATAAGACCCTTGTTCTTCTACCAACATTCTTAGCTTTTCATTGTTAATGTCTTTATAAGATCCTGGTGGAGATGGTGGTGTCATTTCATGAGCATTGTTATTGTCCCTAAAATACCATTATACACATGGCAATGTGTTTTGCTTGTTCACCTTGTTGCTTATTATTAAATCTTGGATTAGTGTGTTTATATTTCTATTATATACAAGCACATGTGCTTCTTATGTGTCATTCTTTGGAGCCAAATTGTTTTCCAACCACTTCTTTTGAATTATATTGTTAGAAATTTGTTTTTTGCTATGAAATTCCAATAGATAGTAAAAAAAAAATTGAAATTGAGTTTTGTAGTTTCAATTACTTAGATGTTTTGCCCATGAATTGTCTCCAAGACAATGTTGCAAGCTATTAAAAAAAATTAGAATAATGGTGCAACCATGATAATAGGAGTCACACCCACCCTCTTAAACCTATGTTTTTCCACAAATATTTCAAGAATCTTTTTAAAATATTTTTAGAATTTTTTTAATACATCCTTTTTATTTTTTAATAAATCTTCAAAGTTTTGTTAATACTATTATGTTAAGGTTGATTTTTAAAATTTACTAAAATTATGTCTATTTTTATTTAATCAAATTATAATTTGTGTATCTTTTATTCATTAAATTGATTTTCTTTTTTGGATATGTGTATTGAAAATAACATTGTATAAAAACAAATCCACTATAGTTCTTCCTTATTTTCCAATTCAAAATACACAAAATTAAATAATGATTATGATTTCTAATGATACGTGTTAATGCAATTGCACCCTAAACCTAGGGCCCATAAATCTTGTAGTTTTGTAAACATGTATGTAATCCATAGATCTTATAGTCTTGTATCTGATTTTTTAATGCATAATATCCCATTTGTATTTTCAACTTTACATTTATTTTCAATAATTTGTTTTGCTCCACAAGCGAGTACAAGTAAAGATGTTTACAAGAATTCAACAAGACTATGATGCATTCCTTTTGAACATTTTTGGAAATGAATGAAGTAGCTTGTAACAAGATATTCAAATTACTCCCTTAAATATTCACAATAATCAAATTGAAGTGGTGAATAATATTATAAGTTTCATTAGCCAATTATACACTTCCACCTCTCACAACTATTAGAACTACCAGAATGTCATTCCTCATAACATCTATAATAAATAGTTTGATCCAAATTCAACTCCAATAATGTCATCTTGCTAAAAAAAACATTGGACTCATTACCATTTCATTTATTGGAACATCAAAACCTTGTTGAATGTTGGAACAATATGTGTTCAAATAATATCTCACACTGTTTAACCACAACATTATGGTGGATTTATTGAATGTTGGAATCTAGTGGATTTTTTGTGGACAACCAATGTTTGGATAATGTCATTTCTAGGAAGTTCATCTCGTAATTTGATTTGTTTATTATATTTCATTTAATGAAAAAGCTCCTTTAACAATTTAATATGTGTAAAATTTTCTTTTTGTTATTTGCGGTTGTGGTAGATTTTATCATAACAACTTTTAACCAATAGATTTCCTAACTTTATTCATGCCACACTCTATTCAATGCAAGATCCTACATGTGATGACATGTGTTAAATTTTACAAATGAAATCTATATGTTGTTTAAATTTATTTTTCAATTAATTATTAAAGTATGTCTTCACAACAATTCCATTAAAACATAATTGCTTAATGTTCTTCATGGCTTCTACGGTAAGAATAAATTCTTTTTGTGTGTGTTGTCCCTTTGTTATTCAAATGAGTTTATTGATTGATAAAAGCTTGCGGAGAAAAAGTTTTGGCAATTCAATAGTTTTTAGAACAAGCTAGACAAGATCAAAACATCATTAGTTCATTAAGATAGGTCATGGATGCCAAATTGCAAAAAATCCTAGAGTTAATTGGGGAGGTAGACATCATTATGAATAGTTTGGAATTTGAACAAGACACCAAAGAAAAGTTGTTGGGGGCACCTTGCAGGAACTAGTGATGAAATAATTATCGTTAGGCATGATGTGGACATGGTGGTAGTACTACACAAAAAGGATATTTTAAAAAGATGATAAATCTTGATACTTGCTTGGGTAAAATAAAGAACAAAGTGGTATAATTGTACAACAAGTATGGTAACCATTCAAGGATGGTAATTATTGATTTTCAAGCCTAGGTGGCAAAGTGAAAAAAATGGGTTCAACATGTGACTATGACAAATAGTAAATTGGCAAGGTATAGCCTTGGTGAAAAAACATGTTCTCCTTCAAGAAAAAACGGTAACCTAGTAGTGGAAAAAAACACCACCTAGGAACAACCTTGGCAAAAACTCAAGATTAATATGTAAAGCATGTTGGTTACCACCATGGCACTTTGGAAAGCAAATGAAGCAATCTACATGTAGCAACTTACCTATCAATAATGCTTCCCCAATTTTAATATAAATAAGGTGCCATTGAAAGATAGTCCCAAGTAATGAAGTTTTGATGATAGTAACAATAATACAATTTCCCTTGACTAGGCAATACATTACCATACCCTTACATTTGAATTGCCTACTACTATTGAGTTTAGAATGCCAATGGGAGAATTTGGCACTCTCTTTTAGGCATGCATTTAATACTTCATCTTTTCTAGCATTGTGGTAGATTACTTGAATTGGATTTCAAAGGTGAACCAAAGCAAAGGGGGGATAATGTTAATGGGCAAGTTAACATAGGATTAATTGATATAAATGATATTTTAATAAATTCTAATTATTGGTGGTAGTTGAACGTATTTATCATTATTTAATTACTTAGATCTAATGAAACCACTATATTTAATTAGTACTAGAAGGTGGAAATGGCACTACCTTGCCATTTCACTTGAGTTACCTTAGGAAAAGATTAGGAGAAATACAAAAAATAGGAAGGGATAGTTGGGGAGTGGGTGAAATCCTTGTGAAGATTTTCCCTCCACCATCATTATGTGTTATTGGATGTGTGTGAGTTTGGAGGAGATGTTAGAAGAGCTCGGAGAAAAGAAAATGAACCTTTTTTTATTTGGAGTTCGTGAAAAAAAACCTGTGGAGATTCATGGAGATTATTGCTTACATATTTTCTAAGTTTATTTTTTATTTTTTTTAGACTTATGGAGTTGTGTACATGGGTTTTAGTTCCTTGGAAATTTGTTACATGAAGGTAGATTGGGCATGATGTTGCAAAGGCCACAATGTTTGACAGTAATTTATGGGTGGTACACATGGCTACAATTGACGCGCCCTCAAGTTCCTTGTTAGACCCAACAAGGGTCCAACTATGTTAAAGAGCAAAAGTAGTTGGAACTTGGTGTCGCTCCTAGCTTCCAGCACTAAAGGGGGGGTGAGAGCGGCATGCTGAAAGTTTCGGGATTAGACTAGGAAGAGGGACAACTTATTTAATTACTCGGTCCTGCATCAAAACCAACCAACGAGTTGATTAGTTCACATTCGGAATCACTCTTGGTGTTGGGATAAGCCACGAGCAACACGGACTCATTTGATTCACCACGACCCGAACTTGAGGGAAGCCACCACCTTCCCCCCATATAGTATTCTCTGCATTGCTCCGTCACACCCGCATCCAAATGGCTTTTAGTCTTGGGACTCCCAAGGAGGAGTCGTGAAACTGTCCCAGTTTGGACTCCCGGGACTTTGGGAGCTCATAACTCCCAGCTCAGACCTCTAATTGGGATGAGGTCTAAAGCAAACTTGTAGCTCTCCTCAAGAGCTTTCTAACGGTGTGTCGCACTCCACCTACACACACCGAGGTCGGGTCGATTCCTGACTTTTAGTGGTTGGGAGTCAACTTGCCATTTTGATGTCCGAATGGCTCATGTGAGGCCATTTTCGACATCTACACTTCAAGACCTTTCCAACGGTATAAAGAACACCTCAAGGCGAGGTGTTTTGATCCCTACTATCAAGCTCTAAAGTTTCGGGAGTCCCGGAGGACTCCGAGTTCCCACTTTTGGGAGTGCGAGTTTCATCCTCACACTTGCCTCAAAGTGGGGTTGCGACAACAATAATGGCACTTATAACACTAATTTTTTTTGTTTTCTTTGACATGTTTGATGTTTTTGTCTTAAACATTATTCCTTTTCTATAAATTTTAATGAAGTAAAATATTGTTTTGATTTATATGTTTATCGTGTCAAGATTTTTTATCCATTTATTTTCCTTTGTGATTTCCTTTTTTCAAGATTGAAGTTTTTATTCTAGATGTAGGTACTTGTTGGGCCTTAGAAGGTGGTATTGATATGTAGGTTGGTATTTATGTAAGAGGTAGTAGGTAAGGTAGGAAGTAAGTAGGTTGCATGAGGTAAATAGGTAGGTGGGTAATTATATAGGCTTAGGCTACCTACTTATTTAAGTCTACTTACTTAGCCCAAAAAATACATATGTCATTCAAGCCATGCCTTTTAGTCAAAATGGACATGTTCATTACTCAAGGTGGATAAGGCAATCAACTTGGACAATTGAACCTTATGGCGGGACCTCAGGGTCCCATTTGGACTTTGATGTTGCATAAAGTCCATAACAACATCAATACAAATTTGATTCAATTGAGGAAGGCGGCAATTTTCTGCACTCACCAAGATCTACACAACCAGCTAATCATTTTGAAATTGTAAGGTATTTTATATTGTGGGTTAGCCTTGCAAATTAGTTATGGTTTGGGGGAGAAGTAGCCTAGGATGGACTTCTAAGATGGCCCGACCTCCACCGTCTTGACCTTCTTCAAACAACCTAGCTTTGCCTTCACCACCATTGGTGTCAATTTACCCATTGCATCGAGGGCCGAACTCAACAATCTCATGTTCATGAGGCCCAATGAACTCAAAAAATTAGTTGAATGTATATCGAGTTAGAAGCTAATTGAAATGCTTCTTTAGGACTCGATCCCAATCGACATAACAAGGGCGCCGATGGTCAATAAACTTCATGTTGACTCCTTTGACCTGGTTGACAACCTTGACAATAACCATTGGAGTGTAAAAGTTTTTTCCCTTCATCGCATTGCGGCACCACGAGACGATCCGATCAACAATGTTGTGGGAATGTCCAAGGATCAAATAAATCAACACAACCTTAATGTAGAACGTGATGGAGAGCAGGGCGAAAAATTACATGACAAATTGTGACTTGTTCTACTTCACGCAGTTGTTGAGGATGACCACTAAGATCTTGGGCATCGCCTACTTACACTCAAGCATCGTTTTGAACTTATTGGAGTGGTACGTAAATTGCAAGCTGCACAACGCATCCGCATCCTTGCCTTGCATTCGTTCATCATAAAACAGCATGTTGGCGTTGTCGTTGGTAAGTTCAACAACAACAAAGTTCGAAACCATCAAATTAGAGTTAAAATAATCAGCTGATGGTCGCAAATGCCCATAATGAGGCATGGTGAAGTTGCCATCGAAATCCTCGATCTGAATTTGAATTGTGGGCGTTGTGGTCGTGAATGTCATGTCAATGTCACAAGCATCATGAACACAATCGTCATCGTACCTATCAGGGATGATAGTACGGGGAACAGGTTGATCAAGAATGTGCTATTTGACAAACTCCTTGACAAAAGTTCACATTGTGCGGCGTTGGCCGATGGCGGCATCCATATGAGTTTGCTTTTCTAGGAGTAGGCGATTGCATTTGTTAAAGGGAAGGTCATTTCGCTACAATTGGATATCAATATGAACGCAATAATCACATATGTCCTCAGCAGTCTGAGCTAATTGAAGGCCATGAAATAATAGGTGGATGTATTGAATCCAACGTAAATATGATACGACACAATGATTGTCATTGGCGGATTTGATCTCGTCCTTGTACCTTTGATACAACTTTGTGAACGTGAGCTTCGGATTTAAAAAATATTGTTTCAAGCGCCTATGAGCGTAGGGGAAACTATCCTTGACCTCCCAAGGTTTCGCATTTGCCTTGATCATGTCCAGGTCGTTATCATGAAGTGCATGAGCAAAAACACATGGTCGATGGCGGGTGTGAAGCGTGTTGATACCATCTTGTAGAACCTTGCGTAATCAACTGATCTTTGAACCGCCGATGGGCAAGATGATTCGAATCTCACGTTTCGAGAATTCGCTCTAGATCAAATTCATGATGATCCTTTCTAGTTGCTACCATTCGGCACTAGCTCGATCCGTTTCCATAGACGCCCAATTGACACGGATTTTGTTGATCGCATTTTGGCCGATTTTGGTAATGACTTGTTCCAATGCGTTTGCATGTCGATTTGCCGATGGTTGAAGTTGCCGTAGAATCACGGTCTGATGGGAACCACCAACTCCACCCAATTGATGTGATACCTATTCGGCTCGTAATGTTGACAATTTCGATGTAATGGATTTGGCGGACGTTGATAATGAAGTCATGGCGATCAATGATGAAGACATCATGGCGACCGATGATGAAGAGGTGTTATGCGTTTCCAATAGTTGGTTTGATTCAGGTGTCGATTCATTAACAATAAGGTAGCGAATGATATTTTGCTCCCATCTTCATGCAAGGAAAAATTCAAGGAAGGTGACCAGGAATGTTTTAACTTGTTGAAGGGCCATTTACATTTTGTTTATTGATGTCATTCTCCACATGTCGATATCATCATAGTATCTCATGTGCTCCCAAGTTCATAATTAGACCCAAGACAGGTCTAAGTTACTTAAATAGCGGAATTGTGAGGAATTCGGGGCACGTTCCCAGCTCTTAGCATTAAAAGGGGGTAGAGGGGCGTGTTGAGGCTTCGGGATAGGACTAGGAAGAGTGACAAGCTTTAGTTACTTACTCAAACCTACTCAAGTTGGTTAGTACCATTTCTGGAGCACCTTTAGTGTTAGGACAAGCCATGGGCGACTCTGGACTCACAAGACTCACCACGGCCCGGATTTGGGGGAAACCACCACCTTCCCCCATATAATATTCTCTGTGCCTCCCCGTAGCACCCACATCTGAATGGCTTTTTGTCCTAGGACTCCCAAGGAGGAGTCCCGAAATTGCCACGATTTGGATTCTCGCAACTTTGCAGGACTATAACTTTTTACTCAAACCTTTAATTGGGACAACGTCTAAAGCTAAATTGTAGCTTTTCTCGAGAGCTTTCCAATGATGTGTCTCACTCCCCTTGCACACATTGGGGTCGGGTCGATTTCCAACTTTTTGTGGTCGGGAGTCAAATTACCAATTTGACTCCCAACCTTTCTTTTTGCCATAACTTGTGTTGAAAATGTCCAAATGGCTCATGCAAGCCCATTTTCGACATTTACATTTTGATAGCTTTCCAATGATATAAAGAACACCCCAATGCAAGATGTTTTGACCCCTGCAATCGAACTCTGAAGTTTCAAGAGTCTTGGAGGACTCCCAAGTCCCCATTTTGGGAGTGTGAGTTTCATCTTCACACTCTCTCAAAGTTGGGTTGCAACAATATCCAATTAAAGTACGCAAATGCGCATTTAGCTTTTCATAGTAGTCCTCAACGCAACGTTTGGACATGATTACAATCATGTTTGGGTTGTCTGGGCAACGAGGCGACCACCACCAGCGCAAAAATTAATTAATTGCCTTCGATGTTTTAACTTTATTTGGGACCCCGATGTCCCGCCATATGGTTCAACTTTTAAAAAACATGAATTGTGGTAATCTTGGAATCTCTTTTGGAATTGTTGTTTTGATGACAAGCTTGATAGATTTGGTTATCACCTACCACTAGAAAGTTGTATTTTCAACTTTCAACCCAAGAATTGGGACTTGAGTTGCTTAGTGTGTAGGCCATGGAAGTTTTGTTGTATGTAAATAATATGTGGAACTCTCCCAACATCAAAATTACCCCAATTATAGGTGAAGGTGGGGAACAAATGTTAGGTACATTTATTCCCCAATGTGAGACCCTAATAGATTTCTTAAAATTGTTTTGGCCCATTAATATCTTGAAAAGATTGTGTCATGACCAACATTTATGTTGCCAAAGAGGTGGAAAAAGGAGGCCTAAAGGAAAGGGGTGAAATAAATTAAGTTTATTGTGGGTAAAATTCAAGGTTTTTATTGGGGTTTCGATTTTTGTGGCTATCAAAAAGGTACCACACATGAAACTGCATTGGTCAAAGTCTAGTGATATTTTTTGGATTCCAGCTATTATAAACTATATCACTAAAAGGAGGATGGGAGACATTTTTAAATGCATTCATCTAGTTGACAACAATTCAATTGTCATAGATAAAATGGATCTTGCTTATGACAAATTTGCAAAGATTAGTTGGTTAGTTGAAACATGCAACGAGCTATGGGCAATTTTGGAATGTGGAATAAAATTTATGTGCGGATGAAATGATGGTCAAGTACATTAGGAAGGATTCATCAATATGGTAATACATCAAAGCTAAGCTTTGCAAATATGGAATGAAGATTTGGTGTTTGGTTAATGCCAAATTTAAATATGTGCAAAAAATATAAGTGTATTATGGTGCAGGTCATGAGGATATTGAATGTGCAATAGATACAAGATTATCCATGGGTTGATAGACAATACACAAACAACAATCACATTGTCACATGTGATAATGTTTTCTTTAGCCTTACGTTATTTAAAAATAGTTTGAAGGTTGGGGTGCATGCCATAAGGACTTGCACAACTAATTGGGAGGGGTGACCTAGTGTTTTGATTATTGATCCAAATAAAAGATCATCTTTATTACCACAACATGTTTTAGATAAGCTTGTTGTAGTTTCTTGGTTCAACAAATAAATTTCCATTGTTTTTAGTCCCATTGATCCTACAAGTGGCACATTTGCTACTCAATGGCATTTAACTAATTCATTTGAAATCCCAACTAGCCCGATGTTAGTGCACTACCCAGAGCACGTGTGAAGTTGATGTTATTCTATGTTACTAGGTAATTATAATGTTACAAATGTGGGATCACAAATGGTGGCATTGGATCATGTTACTGTTATAGATACCACCATAATGAACTCCTATATTATGTACAAGGCACATGTGATCCATGTTAGCAAGTTTGTGGAAGGTTGGGAATAATGTCATACTTGAAATTCAATTTGATTTTGGGTAGGGTTTTTGTCATGCCAAACACTCCAATTCTAAAAAAATCATGATGGTAGAAGCTTTTATACCCAATCCCGTGAGGTTTCATTATTCCATGTAATGAACTTGACCTTTTAAGATGATAAGATTATGTGTGGTGCATAAAAAGAAGACATCATGTGAAGATGCTACAATATGTTTTGGTGCTTATTATGTGAATTCATTAAATAACACATTTACATAGATTGTATCACTAGAAGAAAAACTATTGTTTGTAATCAATTTTTGTAATTTAAAAATGTTGTTTCACATTGTTTTTCGGTTGCAAACAACATTTAAAAATTATAAACATTGTTTGCAAATGACATGTTTTCTTCAAGTGTATGTTGGTTTAAGATTTGCATAAATTGTACATTACTTGGGGGGGG
>Ga0209208_10002782_pt1 | contig 25143 bp, 14 predicted proteins | sample S1TSphfallax_3_FD_187694 | JGI IMG/M metagenome (GOLD analysis project Ga0209208, IMG submission 187694) | Host-associated microbial communities from peat moss isolated from Minnesota, USA - S1T2_Fd - Sphagnum fallax MG (SPAdes) (version 2) | ecosystem: Host-associated > Plants > Peat moss >...
TTGATGTGCTAAGCTGGTGATTTCGCGCCACTTGTTCCTGGAGGGAGTCCGCCATGTGTCCTTGCGTCGTTGAGAGGATGTCCCTGACCATTTCGTCCTCGGGGTCCTCTTGTAGTCGGATTTCCGCCAATCGGGTTTTTTGTTGGAGGCCTCTGGTTCGAGCCCCTTTTTCCCGTTTCCTCTCCTTTGCGAGTTTTCCATTGCATTGGAGGACCCTTTTGGTGGCTGCCTCGAGCCATCCCGGCCAATCCGAGTCTTGGTTCGGCAGAGGTTGGGAGCCTTCCCAGGCCTCCAGGAGGGCATCTCTGCTCGCATCTTCCTTGACCAAGGAGATGTCAAAGTAAGTGGTGGTTCTAGGAAGGGCATATGTGCGCCCCCAAATCGTTATCACCAGCGGGGAGTGATTAGAGATTTTTCTGATCGATGGGGCGGCTTCGATTCTTCCTCCCCTGGAGTCTAGCTCCTGAGATACAAAAAACTTATCTATTTGAGAGACGGCGGACCCCTGGCCTTTCCTTCCATTGTCAAAGGTGTAATCTTTCTTCGACATCTTTCTGAAGTTGTCTAGAGTCCAGGCATCAAGTAGGCCGTGTTGGAGGGTTAGGTGGTGCCAAGTGGCCGCCTCTCTCCTATGCATTCTCCTTTCCCCCGCTCGGCCCTTGGTCTCTTCTTCTTTGAAATGATTGAAGTCTCCTCCGAGTATGATGTGCTCGGTCGAGAGATTAGCTTCGCTGATTTTCCTCCATAAGGGGGCTTTGTCCTTGGATGCCCTTGGGGCGTAAGTGTTGATTATGGCTAGTTCGGAATTGTCGGGTAGGTGAAGAGTGATGTACTGGGCTTTTCCTTCGACAAGGATTCCGTCCATTTTGATAAGTGGAGCCGTCGTCCTGTCCACCATAATGGCTGTCCCGGCACTAGTGCATTGGGATGTACCCATCGGAATTCCCGAGTTCCAGAAGGCCTTTCCTTGCCAGAATTCGAGCCCCTTTGTTGAGTTGGCTACTCCTTATTTGTCCAAGTGGTGTTCTTGGATAAGGAGTATTTGCGGTGGATTTTGGAGGGAGGTTAGCCAAGTCTTGATAAGTTTTTGCTTGGCCGAGTCCTTCCCCAGCCCTCTGATGTTGAGGGAGACGATTGTGAGAGGTCGTTCAGACATTCGTCCCGGTGACTAGGGCGGCCTCTTGACCGATCGATCCCTTTTAAAGGCCCTGAGCGGGTTTTGAATAGATAGAGGGGGGGGGGGGTACCTCCAATCAACATCCGGGTTGAAAGGGCGGTGAAAGTGGATTGAGGAACTCCTATAAGCTCTCCGTATCCCGGGTCCGGTTCCGGGCCGAGCTGGGTGGTTCCTCCCGTGGCCTTGGGATATTGGAAGAGGTTGTTCCCAGTCGGGAGGTTGTCCTCAAGGCTGTCCAATTCTAGCTTCACGAATCTCTTCTTCCTGGCTGCCTGTGGGGAGGCCAGAATGCTAGCCATTTTTTGCTTGTGGACTAGGTGCTCCGTGTTCGAGGGGTCCCTCTTGAGGAGTAGATTATGCGCTACTACCGCCCCCCCCACATCATTGTTCATGGCCGTGATACTTCCAATTTCCTTCCAGTGAAGGTGCCGTTTGTTTTGCACACTGAGTGCGCTGGATCCGGTTCTTATGTGGGCTAGGATGGTGCACTCCATCCCTCCCCTGCCCGGTTCGGCCTGCCAGCTCCACTCTAGGTGGAGATTACCCCTCACCACCAACTTGTATTTGAGGACCTTTTCCTCAAGCTCTGCTTCCAGTCGAAGGATCAGATTTTCCTGAGCGGAGGTGTGGGTCCACCTTTCCTCTGGGGGGCCCGTTACCCGGATGCTTAATGGGAGATCCGGTGGTGTTTGGTTCCTTGCGTGGACCATAATTTGCTCCTTCTCGTCCTTTTCTCGCGAGAGTACCGGCCAGATTCTGGCCTTGCAAAAGTCCTGCCCTTCGGGTACCGAGATTCCTAGTGACTCGAAGTAAGAGTGGTGCAACTCCGAATGAGTCTGCCCTCTCTTTCCCCCCGGAGTGGTTATCAGATGTGGGGCCAGGTGGTAGTTTCGGCAAGGTCCTGCTGAGGTGAGAGTAGCCTGATGGGCAACCTTCTCTTGCCTTGAAAGGTCCAACCCTCTCCGGGGTCCTCTTGTTGAATTTGGAGCAGTCCCGTTCTGCTTGCTTCCCCCGAGTTCCCTGCGAAGGGGTTGAGGTTTGTCAGGTCCCCGGATCCCGGGGAGCTAGTCAGCTCCGAGATGGCGAAGGACAATCTTGTTCTCGGCGTGGAGTCTTGAACCGGATGGAGGGTGGTGCCTTTTTGCTCTCTTGCTGTCCTGTGTGGCGGTGAGATGGTACAATCGGACATCTTCTGATCCGAGTCGGATGCGTGGGTGGGAGGAGGGGGCGCTGATTTCCTTTCCTTTTCTTCTTCACCGCCGATTGCGAAAGCTTTGCTGGCGGTGTGTTGGAGGTTACCGGAGCTGTATGGACTCCTTCCCGTTCCCTCTTCTTTGCTTAGGCAGTCTTTGTGTGGGCGGATGCCCCCTTTGCCTCGTTGGTCTATAAAACCTTTGGGTTTCTCTGTGCTCCAGCGCTGAGTGCTAGTGTTTCTCCCCTGATCGTTCTTCCCTCTCCATCCGGTGGGAACTTTGAGAGGGATGTTGCCGTCTTGCATCGGGGATCTGTTTAGAGGGCAGTTCTTGGTAAGGTGCCCGAACTTCCTACATTTCCTACATTGATTCGGCAGCCCGGAGTAAAGAATTCTTTGGGCTGTTGTGTCTCCGGGTCCGGCCCCTTCGACCATGGATGGTATCCTTATGATCCTGGCCAGTTTGCTTATGTCCTTGATTTCCACTGTAACCATAGGCCCCGCCGGTCTCTTGATGTACGAATCCGGGGATTATATGTCGAGAACCTCTCCAATGCTGCTAGCCATGATGGTTAGCGCCTTCTCCGTGCGGAGCTGGATGTGAAGGTCCGGGAATTGCACCTTAACGGAGTGTGTGAGAAGCATCTTAGCTCCGTGCTCATTGGGTCTGAAAAGAGTTGAGTATCTCGAGAATGAGAAGGCCTAGCCACTCCATTCTACTGCTCCGAGCTTCCTTGTTGCTCTAGCCCCTTCCTCTTTTTCGAAGAGAATCTCGAAATATCCTCGCGTTAGTAATGTGAACGTCGAGAAGGGCGCCGGGAGATGGAGCCTGAGGCAGTCTTGAAGGTCTTTGAAGGAAGCTCTGCCCGCCAGAGTCCTTCCGATCATGGTTTTGCGAGCTCTCAGAGTCGCGTCTTTTTGTAACTCGATCACCATCGCAGTCGGGAATGCTGCTTTTATCTCTAGATTATAGTCAACCGGCGATGGGCCTTGGGTATCCTCCCCCGAAGGGGAGGATGCACCTGTCCCGCTGCCTAGGAGTGCATCCAAAGATGTGGGAGGTAGTTCCCTCACGAGGGGAGCTGCTTGTTTTCTCTGCGTGTTCTTTGCGCCTAAAGCTTCCGAAGCTTCGGTGCTTGGTACCGTATGTCCGGCTTTCCTCTTTGCGACGTCAGAGAAAGAAACTGAGCCTGAAAGGAAAAGGGAAGAGTTTAGAGGTACCTGGGTGAGATGATTGCGTTCAGAGCGTTCAATCGTACTCTTGTCAGCTTGCGCCATCTCCTCGTCTGGAGCTTCTAACAAAAGTAGCCGTTGAGAGCCGGAATCGCTCGTTTTGCCATCGCTGAGCGGTTGGCATTCCGGAGCTTCTCCCGTTCCTTTCAGCTTTGCTCGACACTTTCCACGTTGCGCCTGCTCCTCCTCCGGGACTTCCGACGATAGTGAGCGTTGAGAAGGGGGGTCGCTTGTTCGGCCATCGCTACGCGACTGGTTTTTCCGAGCTTCTCCTCTTCCCTTCGAGACTTTCGTCTGTACCTTTGGAGTGACTGAGTGCACCGGGACTTGATCAGCCGAGTTCTTGTCCCATAGATGAGTGCTTCCTGGAAGGGAGGCATTCGTCTTGTGGAGTTTCAAATCGGGACCTTGCACCGGCCGGGCATGGAGGTCCTTAGCTGAAGGAATACTGCCGCTACCTGGAGTTGGGGAGTCGAGGACGATTTCATCATCATTGCCGTTGTGACCGTTGAGAATCGGCTTGCCGCTTTCGCGCTTGCCGAGTTCCTCACGATCGCGGCGTCCGGCTCCCCGGACTCGGACAGCAACTTGTTGGTACTCGCTCAGTTTGGGATTTCTTTGCCCTTTTGAATTAAAGTAGAGATCCATCATCGCCGCTAAGAAACACATAGAAAAACGCAAAAAAAATTGAAAAAAGAGCTATGGAGGGGGGGGGGGCTCTTAGGAAACGGGGAGTTCATCACGAATAGAGCTGTTGCCGCGGAGCGGAGTAACGCAGAGAATACTATATGGGGGAAGGTGGTGGCTTCCCCCGAGTCCGGGCCGTGGTGAGTCTTGTGTGTCAAAGTGCCCGTGGCTTGTCCCAACACCCAAGGGTGTCCCGGAATGTGAACTAACCCCTGTGTGGTTGGTTTTGGATGCAGATTCAAGCTTGATTTACTAGTCCCTCTTCCTAGTCTAATCCCGGGACTTCTAGCACGCCCTTCTACCCCTCTATAGTGCTGGAAGTCGAGAGCGCCTTCCGAGTCCCAACTTTTCGCAATTCTACATAGTTGAACCCTCAAGTGGGTTCAACTCGGGACTTGGGAGTGCGTTAGACTAATTGCTACATATAGTGAATTGGTCCACTAGCACCTAGGAAACAAGGTTATTTTTAGGTGAAATACAAATTTACAAAATCATTTCACTTGTTAATTAATTAACTAAGCAACATGAAAATCAATCAAAATATTTAATATTTAATGTAATATTTAATATTATTAAAATTTCATGATTTGTAGCCTATGAATTATTGACATGTGTCACTACTTATGTTAGGTTAAAAACCTAGCCTAGATACATAGGCCATGTAATAAACCTAAGTAGGCATCTATTTTAGGGAATTACATAAGAGAATATTCAATCAACTTATCATTGTTGACCACAAACACACCACTTATGAAGTTTGATCCCTTGACCTCTAGGATGGAAATAAACACCCCTACCATCAATTTATCACATTTGTTCTAATAATGTGTAACATTGCATTCTATTTATCAAACGTTTTGTTTTAAACATTATAAAAACTTAAATTTTAAAAATTCATATTTTATTGAGATTTTGTCCAAATGAAATGATTAAAGTTTTTTTTTTTCAATAATGTACATAATTACATTTATTTCCTTTTGAAAATGTAAAATCATTTGAATAATTTTTTTTTGAATATCATAATTCAATAACATTTCAATGATAATTTTTTTGGAAAAGAAAATGTTTAATAAATCGATAAATTTTGTACTAATATTATAATATTAAATATGTTAAGTTATTTTTAGCTATTTTAAGGCTACTTTTCATTGTTCTAAATTATTTCACCTTACATTATTTACGGCTATTTATGGTTATTCTCAAAAAACATAAAAAATTTAACTATTTCACCTTAAATTACTTTAAGTTATTATAAGTTATTTTTTGCTATTTTATGTTATTTTTGGCTATTTTGGGTTATTTCACCTTAGGTTGTTTTCAATTATTATAAGTTATTTTATGTTATTTTATGTTATATTACCATAGGTTATTTGTGGTTATTCTATTGGTGGTTATTGTTGGATATTCTATTGATGCCTATTAATGTCTATTCTATTAATGCTTATATATTTTATTGGTGATGATTATTGGTTATTTTATTAGTGGCTATTGGTGGTTATTTTATTGGTGGTTATTCTATTAATGATTGTTGATAATTATTTTATTAATGCCTATTAGTGGTTATTTTAGGCTAAATTACCATATGTTATTAATGGTTATTATATTAATGGCGATTGGTGGCTAAATTATCATAGGTTATTAGTGGCTATTAGTGGATATTTTATATTTTATTAATGGTTATTGTTGATTATTATATTGTAAACCATTGGTGGTTATCTTATTGGTGGTTATTGATGGTTATTTTATTGGAGCTTATTAAATGGTTATTTTATTGGAACTTATTAATAGTTATTTTATTAATGGCTATTGGCAATTATTCTATCGATGGTTATTCTATTATAATATATTGTTGGATATTTTACATTATACTATCATAAGCTATTGGTAATTATTTTATCGTAGGTTATTTTAAATTATTTTTCATATGTTATTATTGGTTATTCTAGGTTATTTTATTCTAGGTTATTTTAGGTTATATTATATTTTATATTATTTTAAATTGTTATGTATGTTTAGGATAAATAATTTATAATAACATAAAATAAAATGACCTTGGATAACCTAAAATATAACTTGAAATAACATGTATTAATTTAAAATAAATAACCTATAATAAATTAGTTAAAATACCTTAATGTGTAATAATTTAGGGTATAAACTAGAATAACTAAGGTAGCTTAAAATAATATAAAATATATCATAAAGTAACATAGGATATTTAAAACCACAACATAAAAAAAACCTATTTTCCACAATTAATTATGTCAATTAGTAATGAAACACGATGTTTACATAGTGATATTATAGTAAAATAATTTAAACCAAGGTGAAATCATTAAATAAGTGAACTTATTTCACTTTTAAAATCCCATAATGATTTAGGTTAATGAATTACACCCCATTTTTGTATTAGTGTCTTGTCACAAATAACATGTTTTGTCTACTTGGATGACTATTTTGTATCATTAAAGGACTATCATTGCCATGTCAATAGAATATTTTGTTCACTTTTAAAATCCCATAATGATTTAGGTTAATGAATTACACCCCATTTTTGTATTAGTGCCTTGTCACAAATAACATGTTTTGTCTACTTGGATGACTATTTTGTATTATTAAAGGACTATCATTGCCATGTCAATAGAATATTTTGTCCACGTGGATGGAAAATTATTATCTATATGGATAATATTTAGCTTATGTGGCAATAATGTTCTTTTAAAAAATTTGTGTTGCTCACAAAAGTTCAGTTCATTGTTCATAAATTCACTACTCACGTTCACACATTCAACGGTAGTTGCATTGGTCGAAATGGAGACCTTCTGTGGTCACAAAATAATTATAATCATGTAGTTGCAATACAATTGTAGTTATGTAGTCATAATGTAATCACAAGGATGACTATAGGTATATGACTAAATACATATGGCGACATGACTAGATTTAAACATAGTCATAAAATGTTTTAATCATGAAAAACATGTTTTGACCTTATGACTCTTTTTAAAAAGTATTATTATTATCACAATGGCAGTATTCAAATTCAAAATAATCTCTTTTGAAAAAAATGTTAAGAATATAAAGGAATGGGAAAGAATTTTCTTAATCTTAAATGATAAATGTAGTACACCTAAGCATATGCAAGTACCAATTGACCATTTTTCACCAATTTCCACGTGATTACAAAAACTTCAAAAAAATTTAACCCAATACCTTATGACACCTGATAAGAATTCATCACGTGAATATTCCACTTAACATTGGACCACAAAAAAAAACAAAGGTTATGCTTACTCAAAAAACCTTTGTATTGGATTTTCTTGAATATTTTGGCAAGAAAAAAAATGATTCATTCAAAAATTTCGATTAAACAATGTAATCAAACTAGTGTACTTTATCATGTGCATTGTACAATTCAATCGCACATATAATACTAATTTGAAAATTCATATGATGGTGGCATGTTGCAATAAAATATTTGCATAACATACCTCCACATCTCCCTTTGTTGTGTTGACATACTGGATTAATCATTATCCTTGAATGTAGTTTTCTTGTGTTTTTTGTATTATCAAACAATTGACATTAAAGGCAGAAAAAATTGACTAGTGTTTCAAAATAAATATTTGTGTGTTAAATCTACTCGTCTTCCTATCAACATCTAGAATGTTGTGTTGTTTACTCATATGTCAATGAAGATATCCTAATGGCAAAACAATAAAATCCTAAAGAGAATATCTAAATAATGATAGGATTAAACATACATCACTTACATGTTCTTGTGATTGTTTTGAACAAGGCATGCCCTTTTCAAATAAAAAACAATTGCCAAGATTACATATGCATGATTAAGATTTAAGGTTCACTTACCATTATGACCCAATCAATTGCAATTTCAAGCACTTATCATCATCATACATGGCTCCAAGGTTACAACATTTCACCAATTTTCACAACACAATTGATGTAGAACACATGTCAAAAGTTTGTACAATTTGTGGATTTTTGTTCCCCATCTTGCAATCCAAGAGATTCAATTTTGTAATAACCATTGAATTTTTCATTAATTCCATACAAATCAATCAAAAGTTAATTTATTTAGCACTTGATGTTGGGTCATTGCCTCATCCTCCACCACTTTCATTAAGTCATGAGGTGTTTTGATACATTTTTTCAAACTTGATTATAAAAAATAGGACTAATGTTCATGATAATCATCCAAACATGATGTTAAAAAATTGTTTCCAAAGTATCACATCTCTACCACGATTGCTAATATTCATCATGATACTTCAAAAGGAAATGTTAAGTAGTAACACAACATGATCCAATTTCGTTGATGATGCCATTTTGCAATAATAACAAGTGCATAGGTATAAAAACAACTTTCCCACGTGACTTGCCACCTTGAAAGCGAATGCCCACCCCTAAATACTAAGCAGCAAATTACACAATTGATTGAAATAATAAGAATTCATAACATTTTACAAGGAAATGTTTAATTATGAAATAGTATAATTCAATAATGGTAGCATGACATTTTGCAAAAATACCAAATGCTCAACTACAACCCAATTTTCTTCACATTGCTTGCCCACTTTGAGAGTAGAAAACCCGTCCACAAATACCAAAACCTCAAGAGACAAATTGGAGTTCATACAAACTTGCCCTAAATTTTGTATTATATTTAAACAACCATTGTAAAATGCAACAACTTAGTGATGATCTTGGAGGATCTTATGAAATAGAAGAAACCTTCCATAATGCAAGTGCACGTACTCATAAAATTAAGACAAGTTTTCATGATGGAGAAAGGTAGGCCCCTCGACCTTTTCTTGTTTTTCGATGTTTTTCACTCGAATTATCACCCTTATGCTTAGGCACCTCAAAACAAGGAAGCTCCTTTGGCCTTACCCTTCTCCTATACCTCATATTTTGAAAATGAATTTCAATTTGATTGTGAGCATAATCACTCTATCGATTTTTATTAAAAAAAATTGCACATGACTTTGTTGTAAACCTACAAAACTTTATTCCAAAGAAAAAGGGGGAAACAAAAGGAAAAAATAAATAGAAAAGGATGTGGTTCGTAGTCTAACATAATTAAGTGGATAATTTTCATGATCAAGATCAAAACTACTAAACATTCTTCACCTACATATGAATAAAATATTTGAAATGATAATGACTGAAGTGTTTGTAAGTGATGGAAATGAATATATATAGTCAATCCCTTTCTTATTGCTCAAGTTAAGAGAATGAAGGCTTGCAACTTTTCAAATGTAATTGAAATGATGAAACCCCTGCCAACCTTTAAAAAAAGAAAGCACCCAAGCAAGGGAGAGGAAAAGAAACAAGAGGCCTGAACCAAAGTCCAGGCAAGCAAACAGCCCAAAAGAGATGGGCCACAAAGAAAAAAAGGAACCACGAAGTGCCAAAACCTCCACCAATTGCATGAAGCATATCAACTAAAGAAAGGGGAGGTAAACGTGATAAAACTCCTACATTAGAAGAAGAACCCTAAACCCAATAACAGCCCGTCTTGAGATGGAGGGCTCTCCAATGAAAACCCTTTGTTTAATTGAAGGAGGGGGAGGGGGAATGAAAGACTCTCTCATGACTTGTAAGAAGAAGCCATGAAGTCATCAGCTTACTTATGTAAAGAACCAAAGACTTGGGTTGCTACGGGGAGGAACCGATCTCCCGGGTGACGACCGCTGCAACACATAAACAAGGCAGCATGTAACTTTACCATTCCGCCGGAAAATGCACTCACTAGGGTCTACAGTTTACACGCTGGTAGCGTCTGCATTCTGAAACGAAACCCTAACCCGAATCCCTTCGGTCGTAGTAAACTGTGGAATGTCTCCTGGCGTTTTTCTCTCGTTCGCTCATTTCCTTGGTGTTGTCCGAACGGAACATATCCGGTGCCGTCTCGCTGTCTGACATCTACGGTGCAACACAAGCAGCGAGCCATGAGCTTCCGGGTATGCTGCTAAACTTCCCTGCTACACATTCAAGCTTCAAGCTCTAGCGGAAACAAGCTGGGCTGTGTACTGTAGTAGCAATCTGGGCATGTCTCTGGTCTCTTGCTTGGTTTTTGCTTTGTAGTTACGCGATCACAGTTTATGGTTTCAGTTTTTTGTAGAGTTTTTGTGATAACACGCCTCAACATGCTGAAAATGATGTTTGGATGTATAAATAAAGTGTCTTGGGGTTCATCGGGATCCTGATTGTTTGAGGCATTTCTGTTCTTGCCAATGTATCATCCTCCAGAGGTTTTTTGTTAGCCAGTTTCCGAATGGCTTTTTCGTTCTAGGTTTTGCTGCATATAATGATACTCATGTTTGCAGGATGCAAACGTTGCCACTAGGCATCACATTCCAGATATGGTTTGAGTTGTGGATGTAAGGCCGCCTCATGGATTGCCTTGCTTCTTCTGGAACGATTGTCTAGGGCATATGAAGGGTCATCGTCTAGGGTCACACAGTTGTTCTTGTGCTTGGTCAGAACTTTGTTTGTGCTGTTGCAGTTTTACATAGACATGGGCTTTTCGTAGGATTCCTGTTAGAGCATCCCCAGTGGTGCTGAATATGTGACCCTACACAATAAACTTGGATGAAGAAAAGTCAGAACATGCTGGTTTGCCTCAGCAAAATCGTTTTGGCAGCATCGTTTCACAATTTGCTGAGGCTGGTAAAAGGCACAGCAAAGTCTAACACCTGCCAGAGAAGAGTGTAATAATTATGATCTGACTGCTGCTCCCTGTTTCTGATTGGTCCAGGTGGTTTGTCATTAATAGTCTCACGCCTATTTGCAGTCCCAGTGTTAGTCTTATGGGTAGGGTTGAAAAAAAGTAAATAACTGAACTTCGATGTGAGAATTTGTTTTGCAGGGTCACATACTGAGCACTGTTGGGGATGCTCTTACTCATTCATTTCCAGATTTTATGATGAAAGAGTCTTGTTGAATTGTCACATCTCCACTAAGAATTAGCCAAGGATTATGACTTTGCTGCCTTGTTTGGTTACGTTAATGGTTTTGATGGTTTGTTTGGAGCAGTTTCACCAATACCAGGTGGTGGTGGGGCTGGCAGTGCTTACTGCCACTAATGAAACACAAAAGGCCTTTCGAATGAAGCTATGGGCAACTAATCAAGTGCGAGTCAAATCCAAGTTCCGGTAGGTTTGGCTCTTTCTCTTAATTTCCTTGTATTCTAATTGTACCAAGGTCAAATTTTCTGCTTGCTCCTTCCATTGGCAAATGCATTTGTTAACCACTGTCTCTGGAGTAGTTTGCACTAATTTTGGGCCATGAGCATAGTCAGACTCTGGCTAGAACTGAATCAATCCATGCTTCTCACTTTGGTCTTTCTGTCAAACAATTGTAAGCTAAGAAATCACTATCACCTTCTCAGCAGCCATCAAGTTCAGGCCATGAGCTAACATCCCCATACTGACATCTCCTGGTTGGCTTTTATCTGAACCTTGAGCCTGTTCCTATGCTGTTGTTCAGCTCTTCAGGCATTGAGGTGGAGGAGGAGGAGGAGGATGACACCTTTTCTGAGAGTTTTGCAATTGAGGAAGGGATATTTGAGGACACATTTCCAAAGAGGCAAGATGACTATGGAGTGAAGGTTGAATCTAATGACCGGCCCAGTTTGGTACCAGATGACTGGAAGCCATTACAGGAGGAACTCAGCAGAAGCAAGTGGGAGAAGAAAAGGGAGGTTATTGACAATCTTGTTGAACATGCTCGAAGAAAGCAGGCCCAGCGGAGGCTGACTATTGCTGAAAGAGATGCGGCGCATAAAGCTTATCAGCAACGCCATTTCCCAAGAGTACTTCCTAGGCATGGGGAAACACAGCCATCTTATGGGGTTAAGAAGATGATTGAGGAAGAACTTTACAAAGAAATTTTTGATACTGATGATGATGACATCACTCAAGATCTGTTAGAAGATGAGACAGCATCTGATTCTGAAGGGGATGAACCTGGTGAGTGATCAAAAGCAGAAAGAGAACAGTTTGCCTTTGATTATGCTTGTTTACCGGTGCATGTGTCCAGTCAATTTGTGGTTGTCTATTTTTCATTGTCAGCATGTATAGATTGGTACTCAGGAAGTAGGTTTGTTGTTTATCCATTTCCTGAAGCTAAGTGAGTCCTCAAACATCCTGTAAAATATTGTGATATCTAGATTCTTCATAAAAATTTAAAAGTTTGGATTCTTCATGGATAGTGTTGGACAGTGGGCTTCTGTATGTATTTGATTGAATTGGGAAGCCATGTTTTGTGAGCAGTGGCACAAATAAATTATGCATCCTCACTGCGAGCAACACCAAGAAATCCACGACTGGCACTTGGAGACTCCACTTTTGATGATGTGGCGAGAAAGTTTCGAAAGCAGGAACAAGACATTGAAGAAAATCAATGTGACAGCAACAGTAAGGATAATGATGCCGAAAGTAAAGTAAGTTTCCATTTCTGTTTGACAAGGATTGGTTTTGCCAAGTATATTTCCGTCTCTGCTTATTTTGTAGTGTGTATGGCAAGGACACATTCTTTCCAAATTCTTTTGCTTCTATGTCTAGGTCCAGTGTTTGAGAAACTAACCTATTGTTTAGTCTTGACTACAATCCAATCCAAAATGCAGCTTCTTGTTGGAAAATGTTACACTCCTTTAAGCAGCATATATGGTGCTAGAACTTGGTGTTATGCATCCCAACCTTTTTGGTGTCTGTCATATGAATCATAGGGTGAGCTTTGGGTTTATGTCTCAGGCTTACCCAGTTGAACTTTACTCACTTCTTGCCTGATCCTATGGAAGAATAATTTCACTGCACATATTTGAACCTTCTGAGCAAATATCTTGTCTAAAACAATTGTCAAAACTTAGACACCAGTAGAGTAACCACATATGTTGACACAAGCTGTTAGCATAGTGGTTGCTCATGGATGGGTCTGATGTGATTGATTGTTGATATATGCTGAGCTTCCTGGGTTCAAGGTTATGTGACTGATGGGGATATACCACGGATATTGTTGCCTGTGCAATTTGCAGGAGGTGTCAGGCTCTCAGCTCTTGTCAAATAAAGAGAAAGCAATGTTGAGAAGTTCCAATTTCAGTAACTCCAAAGTTTCTTCTGTAAGTGTTTCCGGTTGTTTGAATGTATCCTGTCCATCCGAGTTTTGTGTCTTTTCCCAGAGATAAAGTTTCATCTGCTAATAAATTGTAATCCTTGATGGGTCTTGTTGATGTGGTTTTTCAATTCTCTTGTAGTGTCTTGCTGTTGACCTTCCCTCTCTTGATCTGTTGTAACTGGGTATGGAATATATGGCTCACAGTCATTTGAAATTAATCTGAGCACTGAAGAAAATGCTTGCTTTGTGGCTTAGAAGTGACTCAAAGATGTTGGCCAGTGGTCTTGAATTCACAAGGTGGCATCGGTGAATGCAGGAGAAGTGGAATGCACTACATACTCTAGCAGCCTCTGGCCAAATAAATGTTGTAGATCAACTGTTGAAGCGTGGTGCACATATTGATGCATTAGACATGGTACTTGTACAAACCATGGATTTTTTCTGAACAAGTTGGCACTTGGTCTGTAAACTACTTTTGCCATCTCATAACTGATTTGTACAGTTGTGTTGTATGAAGACAAGGCAGCTTTGAGACTCTTGAATGGTAGCCAATATCCTGACTGATTCTTCCTGTTGCTTCTAGGAAATATGACAGAAACTCAGGATGCAGATTTTTGCATAATGGTTTGCCTTAAATTTTAGGTGAAATGTTAAATACTTATCTACACCCACTGGTGGGAGCTGATGAAGTCAGTAGGGATTCATTACAGATTGTCACTGCTATTTATGATGAAGGTGATGGTCTGATACTTTGTGGGTGACACTCCCAAGGTTATGACTGCACTCATTCATTTCGTGTTATGTTTGAATTTTCTTGGATTTCTCTGCCATCTTCTTAGATCTGTGTGAAGACAAGGTATTAGACTAGCAAAATAACAAGAATATCTCATGTGAGGTAAGTGGTCAATGGTATTTTGATGTGATTGTTGTTCAGACCTCCATCATGTTCATGTCTGCTTCAATCTTGTGGTGTGGGTTTCATCTTGACTTTGGAGGGTCATCTAAAATCCTAAAATGTTGCCCATGTTGTTCTTTAATTTGATTGTAGATTATCAGGGCTAGGTTTGAAGGGCAACGATGTGGTCTTTGAAGTGTTGCTCCACTAGTTCAAAGAATTGAATTGGGCATTTGCTTTCTAGGGAAACAAGCAGAAATGGTTCACACACTTAAGTTGACAATTTTCAATGTCTCTAGGATGGAGTCACAGCTTTGCACAGGGCTGTGCTCACTGGACGAGAATCTATGGTCAGGCACCTCCTTAAATCTGGTGCAAATGCTCTGGCAACTGATAGAGTAAGTTGAATTCTACATCTTTCCCCTTTCTGTGGGATCTAGGTCTTTTGGAATTAATTTTCTTCCTCATTTACACACACCTCACACTTAATATGTGTCAATTCTGTATGTATTCTGATGTAGTTGTCTTATTCCTTTTCTCTTCTTTGATTTGTTCCAGCAGTAACTGTGCAGGATTGACTGCAGGTGGGTGCTACAGCATTGCATTATGCAGCACAGACAGCAAATGGCAACTTAGTTAGGCTCTTGACTCGCCATGGCATCAATGTTAACTCTCCTGATAATGTGAGTTCCACTTTTCTCCAGAATTTTTTGAGGCCCATTTAGTAACTATTTTCCTTTCAAACAATGACTTTTAAGCACAGAAGTGTTCTACTCTGCTGCAAAGCCAAGAATTTGGGACCCTTGTGGTTCTCCTCCAGAAGTTTCCTGTCACTTGGTTCCTTCTAGAAAATCTTGAATGGTCTTGTATGGTAGTATTGACCAATGTACCCTGTCGGTTCCAATAATTGGAAAATGGTTGAGGGCAAGCAGGAAGGGTGGACACCACTTCATGTTGCTGTGCAAAGCGGGAGAACTGACATAATTAAGCTCCTGCTTCGCCGAGGTGCTGACATCAACATTCTTAACCAGGTAATCCTGGCCAACCGGAGCAACTGTTATGTGGTTACACTTCAGCGATTGTATCCAACTTGTGAACTAGGTTATCTTCCAGTTATATATTCTCAATAGTCTGTGTAGGCAGGGTTTGCTAGTTACATATAGTTAGGCAACACAAACTACATTCATCATCATTCGGAGTAGATATGGCAAAGATTTCCCATCCTGGATTCTGTCAGCATCAGTCCAAGCAAGTTGTCTTCAAAGAGGTTGAACATAATGAGCAAATCTATTTCAGTGGCTGTAAGCTCAAAGGTGTTGAATACAGGGAAAAGCAAAACCCAGATGCTGTTTAACTCAATCTACAGCAAGGTCCATGCTTGTTCCTGTCTTATTTTAGGTCTTGTTCTCTTGCTCATATATGCTACAGATGACAAATTGTAGGAAAAATAGTTTGTGACAACATGGTTGATGTTGGTCTGAAAGCAGGATGGGAACAGTCCGCTGGATATTGCATTGTCATTTGGAAAAGGTTTTGGGTTCTACCATGTTGTCACTTCCCTGAAGAAAGCTTCTCAGGTATATAATGTCCATACCGTGCCCCAATTCTACTGAGCTTACATAGAAACTAGAACCATGGTAAGTAGCTAAGAATTGCCAGATTGGTAGGGTGTAGGGATCAACTCATCCCATAATTGACAGGAAAATATGAGATATTGTGGTCTTGGTGCCATCACAGTTTTTCGTTTTCTGGATCTAATAACAGTTTAAATGTGCTCTGTATGTAACCCATGGTTTTGATGGAAACTTTGAGCTGAAGAGGAGACTGACCATCACAACAGATGAACTGCAACAATAATACTAAAAAGGAAATTCTATTCAGTGCTCATTTCATTATGGATGATTGTTTTTCAAATGCAAGAATTTGAGGTTGGAACTTAAAACAGTTTTTCGCATTCTGATCTGTTATTTCTGCAGAACGTACAGGGTCTGATGCAATTTGCAGTGACCAGTGAGGACCAATTATAAGGCCAGTTTGGGTCTTGCTCTGTATAATAGCACTCTTTTTCTTCAGATAAATCAGGTCAATATATTCTTTCAGACTTTGTCTCAAAAGATCTGTAAACACTGCAAATCAATCTTTGGAAATTTTGAGTAATTCCCAGTCTGTATTCATGTTTGATTGCCTGTATGTGCTTTTAGACTTGTTACATTAGACGCTGAGTTGTAGTGATATGCTAGTGGAGAGGAAGAAACTATCATAGTAGCTACCTTTGGTTTTGGTGCACTTTTATTTTTGCTTGACATTATCTCAGAGGTCACACACACAAAGGTGAGATTATTTTTCTTTGTGAAACACAACACCTAACAAAGATGTTGGCACCTTCAAGTCAAGCTTATTGACAAAGGACTTGCAAGAGTTTCTCTACACTTTAATGGGTTTGAACCCATGACCTACTCATTGGCAAAGGGCTAGCAAAAGTTTCACCTATGCACCACTAGGTTTGAAACCATAAGTTTTTTTGAGGTCTCAACATCCCATAATTGGCTATCCCAATGAACAAGAATGACCACTGGGGTCCAAGATGAGATTCTTTTGCAAGGACTCAAATTGTTATATCTTATCTACATGATATATGACTGAAAATTAAAGTATTAAAATGTTATATGGAATCCATGTTCAATGTGACTTGCCTTGCATGTTGTGCAAATTATGTCTTCCATCAAGATGAGATTCTTTTGTGAGGATTCAAATGGCTATCTTTTATCAATGTGTTATATGGAATCATGTACAATGTGGCATGTTGTGCATGTGTCTTCCACGCTTGACATCTTTTGCAACCTACTTTAAACAATTACATAAGATTCCAAAAGGTACAAGCATGTGCATGATGACAATTTTGTGAGAACTTGTGACCATGCATATGAAACTTGTGCATGTCCAATCATCCAATGTGCATATAGGTGAAGAAAATGGCAAAGTATTCAAAAGTTGATAGTTGTTGCTCAACTACTGATTGATTTTGTTGGTTTTTATTTTTTGGGAAACATAATAACAAACCCAACTTGACAAGCCATTGGCACCCCCAGGTCAAGTTCATTGGCAAAGTGCTAACAAGGGTTTCACCTACATTCCATTGGGTTTGAACCCATGACTTGTTTTGAGGTCCTAAAATACTACTTTATCATTAAGGTCTTGTTTACATTGTAGAACACTTACATGATCCTATTCATATTTAGGCCAAATAGCACAAGTTATGCTAGGGTTATGGAAAGCATCCATTAACATGGGATCTATATTAAGAATATACATGTGTTTATTTTGTTTGTAATGTTTTGTTTATGACCACACCTTAACCTTCCCAAATTGTGAGGTCGAGCCCTTTGTAACACGTTTGGTATTGTCAAAACGTCTTTGACAAGGTGGTGTGCATATCAATTTTCAAACTAGCAAAGCATAAGTTTTTTAATTTGGAGTTATTTTTGTCATTCAAAATTAATTAAAATTTACAAATTTGATTTTTTCAACCAATCAATGTGTTTTTAGTGTATCAACCTTATAGAATTTTATTTGCCCTTTCACATCACATGAGGAAATGCATGGAAATTTTCCCATTGGTCATCTTATTTGCCCTTGAACCTTAAACCTTTCACATTAGTTGTGGCCTTTAAAGCCTCGGAGACCTTTTTTGAAAATATATATTGCATAGATCCTCAAAGATGATCACATTTGGGCCAACATTTAAACCTATAGTGTAAAAGTTATTGAACATTGAACAATTTTGTCAAAAACAAATCAATAAAATCAAAACTAAAATATCAATGGAAAATTGTGATCAAACATAACTTTAGTAAAATTGGTGCATTAGTCACATATTGTTATGGTAACTCGGTGTTTCACAAATTTCTCCCAACATAGGTTGCATCCCCTTCATGTATTTTGGATTGTAAAAACAATTTTTTTTTCTAATATAATATTTATAAGCAATTCAAAGGAATTCGTGGTTTTTACCATGACACTAATGTAAGTGTCGGTTCACCCAAGGTGTTGGACAACATCTCCATGACAATTATGTTTACAATAACATACCAATGCCCATCATTGGTAGTGTGGAACATCATGGAGCCCAAGTTATATTATTTTCAAAGATATTGAAGTTATCAACAAATGTTTTTTTAAAAAAAACAAGATTTTGTGAAGAGAAATAAAAAATATTTGAATATTTTAAAATAAACCATTTGAAACATTGTAGGATATTTCATTCTTAACATTGAATCTTCAAGTAAAATAATCTCTTGATGTCAAAATGTTGAACTTGCCATGGTACATGTAGCCCTTTTCTTATTAGTATTAAGATTCCACTAAAAAAGGTAATAATAATTTTAAATTAAAAATGAAGTGATTTTGGACCATTTCCATCCTTAAGAATGAGAAAAAAATAGTACAAATTGCCAAATTTCCAATTGAAAATTCTTTCCAACAAAACAATAATCAACTTAAACTACCATTCCAAAAAGTGTTATGCACACAAGAAGAAAGTGCCTCAAGGACCATATTGCAAGGACCCAAATGACTGTATGTTATCATGTGCCACACGTGCAAAAAGTGTTATTAATAAAGTATTAAAAAAAAATCACACTTTTTACACCATATGTATGTATTCCATTATGCGTGGAACATATTTTGTACAACTCCATCAAAAGGCAACTTCGCATGCCAACCACCAATTTAAATAACTATATAATTGAAAATGGAAATCAAAATTTTCATACACAAGACTTTTTTTACTTTTCAATAAAAGAAAACCACATAAATCGCCTCTTTCAAGCAAAATGTTCCTTTAGAGCCAATTTCATAATATTACAAAGTTGGCAAATGCCATAATTGTTGATATGAAATATTTAAACAAAATGGGTCCAAAGTTGAAAATCAACATTGTGTCCCAAATTTGAGCCATGTGACCATGATTTCACCCAAAAGTTTTTATGCATTTTCATCTATTTGCATATTATTGAAAGAATAATTCCATTTCAATTTCTTTACACATCCAACAACCAACTTGACCCTACCATTTCAATGCTTACCTTCAATATAGGAACCATCATTATACCTACCACCCTATTACTACTTTACCAAGCAATCCACACAAGGAATTGTGAGGCCCAATTTTCATCCTCCATCTTTTCCCATGCCATTGCTATCACAATAAATATCCCTTCACAATCTCAACATCCCACATTTGAAGATCAATAGTTGGGCTTTCTTTTATTTTTATTTCACATGCATACATAGTTGACTAGAATTTAGTTGTGAAATTAACTAGGCACACCATGACAAATGTTGTTGTGAAATGGAGTCAATTTATCACATTAGTTGATTTGACAACATTGATACTTACAATAGTTGCCATAGTAGTCTTTTACATCTTTGTACAATGGTTTTGTCACACACAATTGAAGAGACCACCAGGGCCATTTCCCATATGGCCATTGGTTGGAAACCTTTTTCTTTTAGGTAAAACCCCCCACCAAGATTTGTATAAGTTATCAAAAACATATGGGGATATCATGGAGTTGAAGTTGGGATCAATCCGTGCTGTAATCATTTCGTCTCCCCAAATGGCAGAACATGTTTTGAAAACACATGATCACCTTTTGGCATATCGTCCCAAAGCTATCATTTCACAATCCATTAGTTATGGTGGACTTACTGTGGGATTTTCACCTCAAGGGGATTATTGGCGACAACTGCGCATGATATATGCATCAGAACTTTTCAATGCCAAAAGTCTTCGTGCTTCCAAAAATGTTCGAGATGAAGAAACTTCATCATTAGTATATGATTATTTTCAAGATTGCAAGGTAATTGAATTTATTTGAATTAAAAACCAATTTCCAAATGCAATTAAGAAAGGTTATTCATTAAGTTTTGGACAATCCATTAGGGCTTTCATACTTGTATCACTCAATTCATTGCATCATTCTTGGAACATGATTGTATCAACCACCTCTTCATTCAATGATTGTGTGATTGTTTTGCAATTGGTGTTATTGTTTTTTCCATTTCAATATATTTAGTTCAAAATTGATGATACAGATTCACATGTTTTTTGCAGGATGAAAAACCAATGGACATTTACACAAGATCACGTAATGCTTCCCTTAATGTGATGACTCGATTACTATTTGGAAAAAGATATTTAGGCTCGGGACTTTCTATTAAAGAATGTGAGGAGTTCAATGACATCATTCGTGAGTAAATAACAATCCTTGGTGCTTTCAACATTAGTGATTTTGTTCCAATTCTGAAGCCATTTGATCTCCAAGGCATCATACCTCAACTAAATAACATGCGATTGAAAGTGGATCAATTTTTTGACAAAATCATTCAAAATCATTCAAGAGAAAACGATTTAAATCATTCCAAGGATTTTCTTGATGTCATGTTTTCTTTTGTTGAAAGTTCCGGTTTTGGTAAAAAACATGGAGATAATGTCATCAAAGCTGTTATCAATGTGAGTTATTTTATGCTTTAATTCTAACTTTCAATTTCCATTTTTATTTCTTTAGTTAAAGGCCTCAACATGACAAAAAATGTTGTCAAGTTTGTGATTGTACTTGCTAGGTGAAGTAAAAATTGTTAAAATTTTGATATTGTTCAATTATTGTGCCAGCCATTATAATTATTTGATTATGATATTTCATCATGAACAATCAAATGATCAATGTTACACCTTTGACCATGTCATAAAATCTCAACAATATTGGCCTATATGCATAATAAATGTTTCTATTCATGATCTAACAATTTATTAATGATTTTATTGTCCATTATTACATTCGCCATGTGCCACTATGTGCAGGAGATTTTGGGAAGCATGGACACATCTATAATTACTATTGAATGGGCATTGGCAGAGCTATTGAAACATCCAAAGTTTATGAAAAAAACTCAAGATGAGTTAGATGATGTGATTGGGCAAGATCGTGTTATTGATGAAAGTGACATTCCTCAACTAAAATATCTCCAAGCTGTTGTGAAAGAGACATTACGTCTTCATCCTCCTGCCACACTTATGATACCACATCAAAACATGGAAGCTTGTGAAATAGGAGGTTACCATATATTGCCTGAAACACAAATATTTGTGAATTTATGGGCTATTCATCGACATTCATCTGCTTATGAAAATCCTTTGGAATTCAACCCAGATAGATTTTTGCAAACTAATGTTGATTTGAAAGGGAAACATTTTGAACTCTTACCATTTGGTTCAGGGAGACGCATGTGCCCTGCTATGTTGTTGGGTTTGCTTATTGTGCAAATGCAACTAGCCATGCTTCTTCATAGTTTCACATGGAAGTTGCCAAAAGGAGAGAATCCACAAGACATGGATATGGGAGAAGTGTTTGGAATAACAACTCGAAAAGCAATTCCATTGCATGCAATTGCTATTGCTCGACTTCCTCAAAACTTGTATTTAGCTCCACAATTTACTTGATATGGTAATTAATTATATTGATTAAATATAATTAATACCACTAGATGATATATATGTATGTGAAATATGTTATTAATCTTCAAAGGATTTATGTCATATTTAATTTTATAGGAATAAATGATACATCCAAGGACATATGTAGGAATTTTCTTCAAATTCAAATGCTCAAGTTGAACATAGATGTGAGTTTAAACACACAATATGTTTTCTTGTTGTTTTAAAAACCTTTTTTTATCAATATGATTATTTTATGTTTTGTGGAATTATATAGTCCCAATTTCCAAGAACTTCCACGCTCCAACCACCAAATAAGATATGATTTCAATAATGAGTTCAACAATTAGTTAGCAACCAAATTTGAATATTCGTCACATTGTGCAATAATCATGTTAGCAACCACCATGCATAATCTATTCTTTCTATATTAGTACACACTACACAATGTAAATATGATTGCAAGTGGGTGATAAAATTGTTATTGTTATTTAAAAAGAGATTGGTGATTATTGGCTACAATTTAACTATAGAGGAGTAATCCTTGATTCTAACCTTCTTAATTAAGTCTACAATAATAAGCTAAACCCTAAACACTTTAGATATATATTTTGTGACATGGATGGTATGGATGTAATTATCTTGCAAAGGTGGATGGCAAAGATTGCATGTAGGCTACTAGTTAACTTTTCCAAAATAAAGTAATTTCATGTTAATGTTCAAATGTTTCCATTAGAGTCATATGACTATCCAATATTGAGCACATATGATTTCATGCACTTTTTAAAAAAATTTACCCTTTGAACTCTTTGTACTAGAAGCAAACCAAGTTATTATTCTTTTGGGTAGAAATTTGGTGATAAGTAGGAAAAAGTAAAATGATCAATCTTCATATTGGGTGAAAGAGATTTCCAAAGTATTCAACCATCACAAACTTTCTACCAAACAACTTAATCCAACTTGGGTGTGGGTATATACAACAAAAAAAGTCAAATATATAGAACTTTAAATTTGGGTATCTGTAAACATGTAGACAATGTTGTGCAAAGTAAGGAGTAGAAGTTTGAAACTCTACATGTAATATGAAATCAACCCATAAATGCGGTCTTGCAAAGTCTCTCATCATTTCCCCCCCAAAAAAAAATTATTTGTGATTTTTTCATAGTAGTGACATACGAAATATGAGTATTTTTCGAAGGTGCTCAAAAAGAAGTATTTTCAAGTATTTTAAAAAAAGCATTATAAAAATACAAAGGCTTGAAAATTGACCTTTGTATAAAGTATTTTTAAGTATTTTTTTAAAAGCCCAAAAATACGTAAAATACGCATATGTTTGAATCGAATTGAGAGTATGTCACTACTATGGATTTTTTACATATGTACCTATTCAATTTTTTCATTTTTTTTATCAATGATAGGATGTTGAAAGAAAAATTGATTTATAGATTTAATAAACGTACTCACATACTATCAACTTGGCAAAATTAGCCCAAGAAGTCAAGTTTTGACCAACCACAAACTTGCATTACAACAAAAGGTGTCCCTATACGCTAAATGATTTCACTAGATTTTGAGAGTATTCACTGGTCCAATGAACATGGACTAGTGAAGTGCACCCACATTTTGTAGTAGTGTTGCCACGTACATATGAAAACCTTTATAGAATGTTGATCAAAATTTTACTTAGTTATGTTATTAATTAATTGGGAAAATGAATCTCTCAAGTACATTACCAAACACAATAGACATCAAACATAATGTTTGAAAAATGAATCTTTGTTGATGTTCATAGATTGCCCTTCTTACAACAATGATGACCACAACAAATGATATATTAGTGGGAATATTAACTCAAAAATAATAAATGCAATATGATATGTAGTTGGTGCAACCCATAAGAGGTGCTCTAGCAATCCAAATGCATGATATGTAATTGATGCCACTTTCTTTCACTACTAGGAAAGTGTGGTGTAGTTCACTGGGCTATTTCATTGTGCAACCATAAAAGTGAATTAAGTTCACTGTAATTTCACTAACCTTACCTTCATTGGTGAAAATGGTTCACTATACGGTGTAAATGTTTACTAAAGGTGAAGTTTGTTTACTAGGTTTGTTTTTTTAACATTATTAAAATAATTGAAAGAATTCATTTCGTGAAAATTAAGTTTTATTCGACTGAAATTAATGAATGAAATTGCATGCAACTTGAATTGAATTGAATTGAATGAAAAATGAATGCGATGCAAATTGGCTTTAAAAAAAATCAAAATTTGCTCGTGACTATGGTGTTGGAAAAAAAGGCTTTGAAAACACACATATTCAAAAAAACACTTCCATATCTTTTTATTTGAGAATGGGTTAAACATGTTCCAATTTGGAATTTTTTGTCAGCTAAAAGAATGATTTATGAAACCTAAAATTGTTGTCCCTAAACTAGTTTTGACAAATCATATATTGTTGCTAGGATTTGGCTAATTCCTCTTGCGATGATAACTGATGTTTGCAAAATGGGGGAAAAAAAAACCCTAGGTCACATGATCATTCAAATTCTTAGCAAAATTTGAAACCCATGTGTAACGTATTTTGGAAATACATGAATTTAGTCGCACATTAGGTACTTAGATTGTTTATCACATTTCAAACCCAAAACTTGTCTGGTGAAAACATAACATTATTTCCAAACATGATTAACCGGTCTAGTTCAATTATGCCGAAATTCAAACTCCAATTGAGCTTCACAATCAAGTTGGTTCAAAGCGGGGTACACGGGCATAGGGAACATGGAAATCGTTCGCATTAGAACGTAGAGAATGGCCAGCACGAGGAGGGTTTTCCCTGCGCACGTACGTAGTGGTGGGAATTACATTAGCTCAGAACGCATCGGGAACGTGGCCTTCATCTTCAGGGCGACAGAAGCAGCGCGCGCAGAGTCCATTCTTCTTCCTCTTCAAGCTCTTTCTGCCACTTCGCTCGTGTTTCACGGTGTTTTCTCCGAGAGGTTCTGTGTTCTAGGGTTGCGTTCACAGGTTTGTGACTGAATTGTAGTTATTGAAAATTGGAACAAAGCAAACGGACTGAGCAGGAGGAGGAAGAGCAAGGGGTCAAGGACAGTCGGGCGGGTTGTCGAGCAAGCAAGGAGGTACAGGGGATCGGAAAGGCGATGCTAACAATAAGAAGGAGAAGAAGTACGAGCCTGCGGCACCGCCGACCCGCGTCAGCAAGAAGCAGCGAAAGCAGAAGGGACCCGAAGCAGCCGCTCGCTTGCCCGTGGTCACGCCTGCCACCAAGTGCAAGCTTCGGCTTCTGAAGCTGGATCGCGTGAA
>Ga0209208_10002783_pt1 | contig 25138 bp, 15 predicted proteins | sample S1TSphfallax_3_FD_187694 | JGI IMG/M metagenome (GOLD analysis project Ga0209208, IMG submission 187694) | Host-associated microbial communities from peat moss isolated from Minnesota, USA - S1T2_Fd - Sphagnum fallax MG (SPAdes) (version 2) | ecosystem: Host-associated > Plants > Peat moss >...
TTTGGAGGTCAAAAAAAAAAAAAAACATGCTTGAAAAAAAAAACATTATTCATTGCTTCTTTTCTCTCATGCATGCATGTGGGATGTATGTGAATCCATAGGATATTAAACAAAATGCAAAAACATATATTTAATTTATGATAAACTAATTACTATAATATTGAACATACATTCTAAAAAAAATGATACACAACATGTAAAACCCTCCCCAAATGTAAATCTATTGTGAAAACCTCACAATATATAACAATAACCTATGGCTTAAATATGATGATTTCAACTTTTTCCCCTTGGAATATGGTGAGTTTTTAGGATTTTCTTCCAAAACAAATTGTTTGCACAAGAAACAATTCTTTTGGGGGCACCAAACATCACAATATTTCATCGTGCCAAAAAAACTGAATTTGGGATAGGAAAAAAAAACAAATATATATATTTTTTGCAACCAAACACTTAATACATATGAAAATGGAAACAATTTAAATAAATAAAAAATTGTGTGTGACCTAAGTTTTAATGAAAATGACCACAAAGTTGATGCTTAAGTAAATATTTATTGTATTTGGGTGCAAATAAAAGTGAAAAAATGAGTTTTAAAAGTTGAAATAATAGGAAAAGGTTTAAGGTTTAGGTGTTATAACCAAGATTTGGAATTGAAACATTTATGAACACATGTAAAAAGATTTTTCATTTGCCAACCACATGACAAATTTTCTTTTAAAATATTTTTCTATTTAGGTAGACATTACCAACCACAATAAAACACCTTCCATTCAAAACTATAAACTCAAAGCGTGACCCCAAAAAAAACATTATTTAAAATTGTGAAAATTTCAAACTTGAAAGTGAAGCATTTTGGAATAAAAAATGAAAAATAAGAACTAGAGAGGAACCTTTCGCAACTCTTTTCATTTAGATTCTATCCATTATATGATTGGGTGATTCTATCCACCTTAAACCTAACACTTAAGTAGTTAATCTTAAGTTGTGCACATTGGGAGGCCTTTCCAAGGGAATCACTTGCATTCACAAAAAATAGAACTTTGACTTATTTACACAATATGGATTCATTACATATTTACATTCATTTGTTAAGGTTAAAGGAAAGGCAATGAACACACAATCTTTAAATAGTGTGAAACCAAGTTTGAATTTTTCAATATCACAATGATCTTCAAGAGGGCCCAAAAATAAATCACTTGTTAATAAAAAATTGCAAAAATTTTATTTTCAAAGCCCTTCCTAATAAAACTAACACGTTTTTTACCCTTTAACTTGAGTTCATAACAATGAAAGCATTTCCATTGCATTTTTTTATAAAATTACATGTAAAAATTATTTTTAGGAAAGAGCCTCTCATGCCAAAGTTGCTTGTTTTTATTTGTTGTAAAACTTTGTACCCACACAATCTTTAACTTTTGAAAATGAGTAATGTGTATATGATTTAAATCCAAATTTTGAACCAAGCTAAAAAATTCTTGAATTTGAAAAAATGTGTTAAAATCAAAATCAAATGATTTAGAAATTGAAAAAACCAAGTTTAAACCCCCACTTGGAAAACTTCCAAATAAATTTAAAATGTCAAACTTGGGACTAAAGGTTCTTTTAAAAGGGATAAATGCATAACATTGGTCTAAACATGATCAAATTAATTTAGTACACCCCTATTTGTTAAACGTTTTCTAACAATACCAATAAAACAACCCATTTGTCATTGAAGGCTTTCTTATAACACATAAAGAACTAGTATAATTTATTTAATGTATGTTGGGGGTGTCTTAAATTGTGGAGTTGAAACCTTACAAGCATGTTTTATAGGGGATCCCCCCTCTTCCACCCCAACCCCCAAAAAAGTTCCTACCAATTGAAAATTTACCTATTTTTTATGTTGGGAAGTCCCTTCACATGGGCACTTTCTCGGGTCGAAGTCACAATCTGAAAATTCATCATTTCAACTTGGTAACATGGTAAGGGGACTTCCTTTATACCATGTTAGGTGTGTTAGTTTAGCTACTTGGTTAGGTGCTAATCAATTAGGGATAAATTGGGTTAGCTTAGTTCTTTGGTTTTCTAATCTTGAATTGGTTCAAATGTGAGTTATTTTATGAATGGGATCATACAAATTCTTGTTTTCATTGCATGTGAGTGACCATTTTGAATCATTGAAAGTGTAGTTAGTCACTTGTTGTAGTTAGGCTTAGATTTTGCACTAGGATTTATTGTTTTTGTGTAGGATTCTTTTGTGACAATGTTGTGGTTTCAAGTTCAGTTTTTTTGGGTTGTGTGGCATGGATGTTTGCATGTTAGCGATACATAATTAACATTCCTTGGGGATTTGAACCCCAATAGGGCTTAGTTAACTCACAACTATATCGAAGAAGTCAACGAAGTTGTTGGAAAAATAACCCCATGTTTTTGTCATTGGCCTCCCTTTTTATTTTATTTTCTTTTCCTTCTCTCTTTCCCCTTCTCTTTCTATGTACATATGTATATATACGCACATGTGTATATACATTTTCACACACATATATTTATGGGTGTATATTTATCTACATGTACATATGCATAATTTACATATGTGTATACATGCCCAAGTTTCCCAATCTTTTGTTACCTTGCGGGGTCCATGTGGTCCAAGAAGGAAAATTTATGGGTTGGTACAACCTACATATACCAACATATTATGGATGTAAATTTTAAAATTGTGTTTTCTAAAATAAGTTCCTTATTCTACTCCCTCAAGGAATAAAAAGAAAATTCCATACATTTTCATCTTTTGAATAAAGTCCTAATCACTAATCAATGGACTAGAAAAAGAAAAAAACATTGGACATACAAGGGTAGGTCCAAATTGGTAATATTAAAGGTCACAAATTGTTAAAATATCGATCACCATGTAAAGGACCAAGGACAAATAAGAAGCCAAAAGTAAATTGGACACACATGAGTTGGTCCAAATTGGTGATATTAGAGGCCACATTTTGTTGAAGTATCAATCAACATATATGGGACCAAGGACAAATATGAAGCCAAAAATAACCTTGGATGTAGAAAAATTGGTCCTAATTGTAATTATTAAATTCTATGCTTTGGAATATTGGTCACCATTTAAGGGACTAATGACCAAAAGGCCATATGGTTACAAGCTTATGGATTCTAATATGGCATCCAACCAAGCCTTTTATTGCACTAGTCACAAAATGGGTACTAATGAATGGAAAACGTAAGGTGTTATCTTTGAAAAGGTGTCCATGCCACATGACTAGAAAATTGAGGAGTTTATAAGAGTTTCAATTTAAGCTCCATGAGAAGTTACAAAATGTTTGTGCATAAATGTGTAGGTTGATCATGGTGACACAAGACATGATGGAAGTTTAAATGATCCAATTTTGGTATGGGATCTTGGACAATGAGCTTAGCATTGGGTTTGGGATGTGATGTTATTTCAACTCGCACAATTCACTTTGGCAAATGTGTTTTAGTTACAAAAATGTATCGACGTCTAAACATGGTGGAAAAACAAGTGGGTACATTTGGTTCAATAAGGAAAACTTGAAGAATGCATCCACACCATCAACTCAACAACCTTATGGCCAACCCAATAAGGCCACCTCACAAAAGATCACCAAGGGGCCAAGTTGGAATTCAATGTGGTTCCACATCATATTTTATTGAACAAGGGGGAAAGGACATGCATTAGTGATGTGGTGGGCTTCATCAAAAGAAGGATTGCCCTAATCTTGTTCAAGTCATCACCACCAACCTTAACCCCAACCAAACTTGTTTTCATTGTAAGGTTTATGGTCATGATGTGAACCATTATTTCACATTACATCCAGAGTTGAAACATAGCCAATCATATACATTATATGCCAATAAAGGACAAGGTTTTGGATAGGGCTACAAAGGGAAAAGTATAGTCAACAAGGGGTCATTCACCAAACTAGTTTAAAGTTAGCCCAACATCATGGAGGTTAAGTTTGCATGATTGGAAGCCTTAATTACAAGGATGGTGGCCCATGTGAAATCAAATGCATATAGGTAAGGGAAGGAAAAGAACATGAATATGACCAATATTTAGGTTCAGATGTTGACACATGATGATATTTTTGTGGTTAATTTTTCAGGTTTAATGGCCCAAAATGAAAATATGTTGGATGTTTCACAAAGGCATCATGATGGGAACCATATTGGGTGTTTGATTTAGTTGAAATGTTTTCCACAATTGCACATGTAATAAGAGTTAGTGTTTGGGTGTAGAAACTATTAGGTGTTGATGAAAGGTTCGATCTTCAATGTGGTGTAGTTCAATTTTAATGTGATTCCCCTAGTTGTTTGTGTTAATATATACCATTCCCAATCTTATTGGGGCATCAACTTCCAATGGGAGGGCCTTTGGGAGAACACGTAGGTATTCCAAAGTGTGGGTGGTGTTTTACATTGTTGATTCATTGCATAAAAAAAACTAAAAAAACCAAAGCATCGAATTAGAAGATGATAAGTTATCCCATTTAAAAAAACATTTAAAAATAACTTGCATAATACACCAAAATAGGTTACATATAATTTGCATTTTAGATCATAGGGTGCTCTATTTTGCATTATCCTAGTGGATGGTGCACCGAACAATGTTTTTTTCAATTTTGTGATGTTGCTCAAATGATGATTATCCATAAGTATATTTTTCCAAATGTGGTTATATTCAAAATATGAAAATAGACAATCTTAAAAACCCTTTCATACTATAAGCAAATATGGCAAATTTTGGTAAAATTTTGAAATTAAAAAATCATTTTTTCTTAAGTTCAAAAACATTGTGACAAATTATTTTTTTCCAAAATGTTTTCCCAAAATGGATTTTTTTTTATTAACAATGTCAAAGAAATCAGTAATGTTGAAGAAGGGTAGGGAGGAATTAAGGTGACACACTTATATTCATGAATTACTATGTATTTTTTCATAGTTTTTTTTAAAAATGGTGTATAGAAATGGATTGTAAGGCATTAAGGTTTGAAATTTGGCAAAATTTTGTGGAAGGTAAACCTTTGAGGTGATGAGGGCATTACCAAAATAACAATGTGTAAGGTGAATGCCAAATGCAAGCTTGATTTTGATAATGTATGTGAGTTTTACATGAAATAAAATCAATGCAAAAGTGAATGTGAAGGTTTTATCTTTTTGGGAAAACCTACCATAAAATCAAAATGCCCATTCACATAAGGCTTTTGGGCAAAGGAAATGTTATGTGTTATGACACACCTTCCATATACAAAAAAATTCTAAAAGGTTTCTATGAATGTGTTTTTTATTTCCATATTTATTATCGTTGTTGTGGTTAATTCTAGGTACAACTTCAACCTTAACCATTTGGGTAGCTTACTATCCTCACAAAACATAATGATAAGGGGTATAGTTGGGATTTGAACTCCCATGTGTTTAACAATCCAACTTTACCCTTAGCCATTATAATAGTATTGTAAAAATCAAGGTTGGGTTTGTATATCCATTTTTAAATATTAGGTTGGTCTTAATATTAAAACCTATCCCCATTTCTCGTATTGGTTTAGTATAAATATTTGCACAAAGACCCACATGTAAAGTATAAATTTGGTATGTGTGAATGAGTATTAGGTTAGGTATAAGTATGGTATATGCATTATTTTTTCATATTGGGGGGTAAAAAAGTATTGACCTATGAATCCAGAATGTGCCTTCAATTCACAAATAACAAATGAATTCCATTCATCTACTACAAGCTCCAAATTCATAACATTTATGCAAAAATTCACAAATTGAAAGAAAAGCCAATAACAATAAAATATTTACATATTTTTGTAGTAAACTCCAACCAGTTTGAAGTGTTTAAAATTCCCAAGTTGAAAAAAAAAAACCTATCTAGTTTATGTTTTGTCCAATTGTAATTGTAATTATGTTGTGGCTTAAAATTACAATATCTAAATTATAAATTAAAGCAAAAAACTAGGCTACAAAAAATCCAAGTGAAAAATATTATCCATTTGCCAACAACAAATTCCAATTGAAATATGGTAGCCCAAATCAACTTGCACTAAGTATTAAATCAAAATTAGTTATTACAAACTATAAGTTAATTCAAAATTTTGATGTTGAGCATCTCAAAATTGCAAAATGGCAATTTGGAAAGGATGAATGAATAATGAATGTAACTAGTCACTATTGTAAATTGTAGACTCCATTTCACAACAACTCAAAGTTGAAATTCCCAATTGTTACTTAAAATTTACAAAAAAAAATCAAAATGAAAATTTTGGGAACTTATAAAAAAGAAATAAAAAATTGAACATCCATAATTACTATTTTCTCAATTCACAACCCCAAACTAAACAGTACCACAACAAAAAAATGATAAGTTCTTGAGAAAATTCCAAAAATTGTTTAACAATTGTAAAAAACAAATATGAAAGTTTTTGCTAAATTTATTTATGTAGGTCTAGATAGTGATACCTATTTGTGAAAATATTTTGAAGCATTTGTCGCAAAATAATATTTACAACAATAGTAATTTGATTACAATACTATCATCAAACCTATTAGGATTTAACATTTAGCAAGATAAAACAATAACATGTTAAATGAAACTCAATCACAAGGAGCAAGATCACAATCATAAGGAGATAAATAATCAAGATCATAAGGAGAAAGGCAATGTACCTAGTCTAGAACGAAGCTAGATACAAACTTTCTTATCTCGTGTCATAAGTGGAAAATTTTTCCCATGTCAATTTTTAAGAAATACCACAAAAAAAAACCATTAGAGAAGTATCCAAAGATGAAGTAAGACCTACCTATCACAAAACAACAAGAAATACAATTTAAAAAAACAAAAAAAAAAAGTTCTAGTGATGTTTTCATCTACTTTTTTTTCATCCACCTAATCTTGCAACTATAAATTCACACAAAAAAATGAATAAATACCTTAAGAAAAATCCTCTTGCAAGATACTAGCTTCCTTCTACTTATTTTCATGTTCCTCCAATAATTCAACATTTGTCAAAAAAAATCTTCAACTGGATGCAAATGAATTACGCATTTTTAAACAACCTTTCCAAACACTGCTTAATTAATTTTTATAAATCATTATCAATACATCTAGGTTGGTAATTCCCAAATGAAAACAATGCAAACTTATGAATGATCCTACAACTATTTAATAATCCTTTCAATTCATATTTAGGATCTAGGTACTGCAAAAATTTGTTAAGTTATAAAGGCAACATTTGGGAACCTCATTGCTTTTTCCTTCCACCAAATCAAGGGTTTGGTAGTCTCCTCCTCCACAACAACATAGTGAAACACTAATAATTCAAAAACAAAAAACATCATTAATTTTTTTAGTTGATGTAGGAACATCAAAGATAAAATTTATAAAAAAAATTAGAACATGTGAATTATTGTTGCCACCAACAAGATTCAAGAATTAACTATCTTTTATGAACAAAAAAATCATAATTTTTTATATACTAAAAATTAACCTTAGTTAACTCCTTGCCCACAAGCTCTTTGATGGAATCCAAATTTTTGAATCAAGGGTTTTCAACATTAATATTTGCAAACATGTTATGGGCTCTATCCATTTGAAATATAATAATAAATGAAAAAAAGTTGTAAAAAACTAAAAGCCTTTGTTGCCTTGCAAATATACATAATCTCCAATTCTAAATCAAAATTTGTGCATTTAAAAAGAGGTTGGGTTATTGTTCATTGGTTTTGTTCTCCTTATACATAGTTAAACGTTAATCACAATAACAACATGCATTAATGCATCAAATAGGAGCTAGTAGCCTTTAGACTAGTTGAATAGATACTATTTGACAACAAATGAAAGTTTTTTGGACAACATAAGCAATTGCCCAAGTTAATCGAAATGGCATTCTTGTTTATAGGTGGAGAAATTGACAACAATAACAAATGTCATTGGTGTGGCATATTGAAGGGTTTCATGTAAGATGATACCTTACTAGCAAATCAAGTATTCACAATGTTTTTAGTTTCCAAAGTAGTGGGCTAACCACAATGTAGGCTTCTCCCACTCTTGTTTACCCTTACTCAATTTTTTAATCAAAGTAATGATTTTCTATAAGGTAGCTTGTGCATCTTTCAAAGACATTTTTTTCATGCCAACACATATTTTAATGACTTGGTGTCATTGGTTACATGTTGGTAAGCCTTTGACAACACATGGCCAAAATGTCATCCTACAAAAGGTTTCACAAATTGCAAGGGGGCACAAATAACCATATAAGACAGTTTTGTAGCAAGGGTGTCAGAATTTGAGCTTTCATCCTCTACATATGTTATAGGTTTATTTATTAATTGGAATTATGTAAGGAGTGGTTCCACAATTTTTGTTGGGGTTCATTTAGTTGTGTTATGTGCTTCAAATAAACCTATATTTAGTCACATGTCTTGAAGATGTCTTAGCACCCACCTTTCATCCAAAAAATTAATAATGAAGGTCAAGGTGTCAAACCCTAACCTAAACATCCACAATTCAAACATAATTGTGGGAGTAACATAACTATTTAAAGTAGGCAACACATATGTTTTAATTTGTTGGGATGTGTATTTTTTCAATAACTATTCATTTGTAGGAAAACATACATTTAAGTCCTTGCCACTATGAGAAAATCATGTATTTACAATTATTGTTTGTAACTATTTTTTTAGTTGTAAACAATGAGTTGTAGGTGATGAACAATTATAAATGACATACCATATTTCATACTTTATTATATGGGTTCATCCATAGTTGTATGGTATATGGTCGTTCTTGTTGCAATTATTATACAACTATATTGGTACCTAAATGAAGCTACTTACTTCCCATGGGAAGACAAACAATATGGGATAAACATTTTAATCGTAACTAGATTGCAACTTATTCGCAACTACTACCTTGCTACCTACCTATTTAACTATTATTTAGTTTAATCTTAACTTAACTTATTACCTATTAATTAACCCAACTTATTAATTATTGTGCCTATGTGGCACCTAGGTTAAACTTAAGGTTAAACAAAATGACACATAGACCTAAACCACCTACGCCATCACTAGTAGAAAATGGCCATTTTATAATTGGTTGTTGTGATTAGTTTTAGTTATAGGCGACATTTGCAATTAAAATTTTAACAGTCACATTGGATAAGTTGCATGTAGCATTAGTTGCAAATGACAAGGAATTTTGGATGAAAGGAAAAGTCAATGAAATACACCTTCATCCTTTGACTGGCCATATATGTATTATCGTTTATGATTAGGATGCAACTTTTATAGTGAACAATGGGAATAAGTTATGTGTTGCCATGTGTTTCAAATTTTAATAATTTCAAATATTTTTAACATGAAAATGTAAGACAAAACACCTTGTTTATATGGTTTTGAAAATGAGAATAAAAGCAAAAACATATTGGATAATTTTTTTAATTGCAATTAGTGTGCAACTAAACATTTTTGGTTGCAAATTACTTATAACAAAAAAGTTTCTTTCATACTTTTATCTTCATTTTACATTTTGTAAATTACATAATTAAGTAGGTAGGTGATTAATCAATTAATAAATAAACTAATAAACTAATAAGATTACTATTTAATTAATGAGTAAATTATAAAATAATTAATTATTTATAGTAATAATCATCAATAATTTTTAATTACATATTTATAACATATTTAATTAATTATATTATTATTATTATATATTAAAAATAATAATTATATTAGTTAAATAAATAATATTAAATATTAAATATTAATTATATATTAACTATTGATCTATCAACTAATTTAATTAAGTAATAATTGGCTACTATTGAAATAACTAGCTAATTATTAATAAGTATTTTTTAAAAATAAATTAATATAATAAGTGAAATATTAATTAATTATTAATTATTAAGTAGTAATTAGAAATATTAAGTACTAATTTTTAATAATATAATAATATAATTAATACTTAGCCTATGCTAACTATTTTATTTATATAATAAATAATTATATTTCACTAATTGATTATAGTCACTAAAATATTAATAGATTTGAAAAAAAATTATACATTATATTTTAATGTAGTAATATTTAATAATTTTAGTAGGCATATGGGTTTTAATTTCACAAATTATATTATTATTTTTCCTATCATATTAATATCATGATCATGATCACTATCATCATTATGTAATCAAATAATATTACTTAAGAATCTCATGAAAAATATGAAAATTGATTTAAAAATTATAATGTAATGAAATAAATACACACTATAATATAATAATTATTGTTTGTAATAATTTGAAGAAGTATAATGAGATAGGTTGGATAAACTTATAATATGGTTGCAATATATATTTGAAATATCTTACATCAAATTTTAATATATTCAAAATTTACAAGTAAGGTAACCATAATATCAAAGCCATTTATGTTCATAATAATGTTTGAATACACATATAATATGATAGTTCATATACATTGAAAGTACAATTGTAAATTTTAATACATTGTCCTAGGACTCCCAAATGGGAATCCCAAAATTCCCATAGTTAGGACTCCCACAACTTTAGGGCCCCATAACTTTGTGTGTAGACTTTCAATTGAAATGAAATCTAAAGAAAAGTTGTAGCCCTTGACGGGAGCTTTCAGACATTATGTGGCATGTCACCTACACCTAAGGAAATCGAAGCGATTCTTGACTTTTAGTGGTCGGGGGTCAAATTGCTAATTTGACTCTTGGCCCTTCTTTTAACCATAACTTGTGTTTGAAATGTCCAAATGGGTCATGTAAGCCAATTTTAGACATTTTTCGTTCCAAAAGCTTTCCAACGATATAATAAACTCTTCAATCCAATGGGTTTTGACCCTTGCAATTGCTCTTTGAAAATTCAGCAGTCCATCGAAACTCCAACTCCCAAAGTGAAATCTCATTTGGGAGTGTGAGGGTTCATTCCCTCACACTCTCCTACACTCCTAGAAGCATGAAATGTGATTCTTGGGCTTCTTTCTTGGCTCGCGCCTTTGCAAGCCTTTGCCTTAGTCACAAGCCTAAGGTTAGGGTTGCGACATTACAACTAATTTATGATTATTTTAGTTTTCATATTCCTTCCATGTGAAGAACAATTTAATTAGTTTTCATTCAAGAAAATAAACTTATGTATCATTAATTGCAAATGTGACCAATTTAATTGCAACCTTATGAGTATACAAAGGTATATTTTGTGTATTTTAAAGAGTATAGTTGTGCTAGTCCCATGGCCAAGCACAAAGTATACTATAAGGGGGAAGGTGGTGGCTTCCCCCAAGTATCGGAGGTGGTGAGTCATGTGAGTCTATGTTTGCATGTGGCTCACTCGTGCACCAAAGTGCTCCAACTACGCATTAACCAACTTGTTTGGTTTGTGCAGGTCCATGTGAGTGATTGAATTGCTTGTTAATCATCCTAGTCCCATCCGGAGCTCCAACATGCCTTTCTACCCTCAAAGTGCTACGAATTGCGGAGCGCACCCTAACTCCTTCTCCTTCCGTTGTTCACCTTTGGACTCGGAGTTGAGTCCATCAAGGAGCTTGGGGGTGCGTCATGTAATGCAGTTGGAAATATGACCAACACAAGAAATAATTGCAAAAATGTGCAAATGTAGGTGCAAATGACAAATAATCGCATGTAGTTACAAATATGGTGGTTATGTTTTGGCCAATTCCTACTAGTGCATGCGGCTACTATGTGTAGACCACATATGTCACATGACACTTTGACCTTAAGCCCAACTAATGCTAATTGGGTCGAAAGGTGGTCAAAGGTGCAAGTAATTTCATTCATAGGCCCCACAATGTGGGTAGTGTCTGTTAAGGATGGAAAGATGCAATTGGGGGCCCAACATTGGTTTTGAGGAAAGATAACGAGCCAAAGCAAATAAAAGACCTCCTACGAGGTCACCTTGCTTTGTGCCTAAAAATGACTCAATAATGGTACCCCCTCCACATGTCGCCCATGCTAGTAGTAAAGAAAAGAATGAGCACCATAAAATAAGTTGGTAAAGGGGATAATGTTCGCCAAAGGCCCCCTGGCATCACACAATTATCTAAAAATAATAGTTTGAATTTTTTTATTAAAAACCTTTTTGATGTTGACTTATATCATGGCCCAATTAAGGTGTAAGTTGAGGAAGGTTTGAATGCCAAAAGGGATGGTTTCACAACCTCTAGGGGTCGATATTCCAAACTGATAAGGGGATAGGTGCTCCTGAAATGGCCCTTGAAGTCGAAGGAAAATGGAATGATTTAATAAGTTGAAAAAACATTTTGCCTACAGTAGTAAGACGAGGTCCATTAGTGTCATTTGCCATTGCTAACAATTTGATAGTCCCCAACATTAAGGCCACCGATTTAGGGATATCCCCAGAAACAATAATAACAACTTGGAATAATGTCAAAAACCTTGAGGATGGGTCCTTTGGTATGAAACATTGTAAAAGATGCTCATATACCACCCCAAAAAGCTTGTCCAAAGACAAATGGGGAGTAGTGGCTAAGGCTTGGGCAAATAGAGTCTTATCCATGACAAAAATGTGTTCAAGTTGATAGTCAAAAATAGGTGGAGGGATAAGGCTTGAAGGAAGGGGGTGTAGTTGGTGTAGGGTAATAATGATGTCTTTCAAAGGAATAGCTGGCATCATGGGTTAAAAGGCTTTGGTAGAGCAATTGTATTCATTGGCTCTCCCTAAAATTAGACATTGACAAAAACGAGTGGTTGAAGAATCTTCCCATGAATGGTGAGAATGGGGTGGACATGATGCACGAGAACATTCCTTTCGAAGAAAAAACCAATCGCCCGCCATAAACCTCTTGTTGACTTGAATGACCTCTTCGAATATAACACAAACACTAATGTGGCAATAGGAGGAAAAGAAACCATGCTAATTCGTATGTCGGGTCTCAAGTAATTCGGTCAAGAGGTAAGCGACAAGCCTGCTTGACTTTGTCTTGGATGGTTAGAAGGACCCTATGGAACAAATGAGGGCACATGAAATGAAACTCAAACAACCCCAAAATGGAACTAAACTTAGCCCCAAGCCAACCCCAAGAAGTAAGAGGAATAACATTAGGGAGAAGCATAGGAAGGGAGGACACTTGCAAAGATAAAATAACTTGGTTAATTTGGGAAACAAAGCTAGTAGGAGGATAAACATTTTTGACATGCTTCAAGAGGCCACCTAAAATGAAAAGGTTAGAACGATGAGGACAAGGGGTATTTTGAATCCACGAAGGATGCAAAGAAAGAGCCATCCCCGAAAAAAAAGAAAACCACCCTAAACCTTTTGGAAGCAAAAGTCCAAATAGCCCCCCCCCCCCTTGGAAAAAAGGACAGAAACTTTCTTGGAAAAAAAAAGACTTTCTTGCCATTGTAGGAGCTTGCTAGCTATGGTGGGCTTGGTCATTGTGAAAGCATAACGGTAATTGTTGCCTTCCAAAAAGGTGGGAATGAATTGGAAGTAAGGTCGGGGTGCCACCCAATTTTGTCTTCCAACTCAAGCACAATATACTACATTCCCAAGTTTCTTGTTCTTTTGTTCATAACTTTTGTTTGTTCTTCTCTCCTCTTGTCTGTTGCTCCAATTTTGTCTCCAAAATGCCATCTTTGCACCACCAGCTTTCATCTCATCACTTGTAACTCCTTATTGTTAACTGCTTGTAACAACTATGCATTCATATCTTCTCCTTTCCCCATTGATCACTCTTTCCCTTCCTCTCCAACAATAATAGCCAAAAATTGTTCCTTTCGTTTGTTTATTTGTCCAATTCTTCAAAACAATCCACATTTGCCCCAATTCCCATCTTCTTAAGCTCCCCCAAATCTTGTCATTTTCAAACCACTGCATTTAAACCATCGTTTTGAGAAAGCTATACAAGTGGGGGGCAACTTTTCAAAGAGCTTGAAGTTAACCATTGGCTTTCATTTCTTTTAGTCAAGAAGGAAAAACAAGGCCAAGGTCAAATTGCAAATTATAAATTAGTTGCATAGATGATTATATGTATTGAAAATTATATAGTTGCAACTTTTTAGTTGCATGAATATTCAATATAATTGTAAATGACAACCAATTCCATGGTAGTTAAAAATTGGTTTGTTGTAAATGACATCTTTTTTAGTAATGTGCGCAACATAATTCAATGCAATCAAAGAGATTCAACAACAAAGAGAACTTCATACCATTTTGTGATAAAAAGGACCAAATCTTTGACAAATTGAAATTATAGTTGTAGATTCCTTTCCCACTAAAATATTTTGTAATTGTTGATAGTTGTACCACCTATTTAATCTTGCACTTTTTTCATGTTTCCCTCCACCTTATTAAATTTTGTCTTATATTTCACAAAATCATTAACATGTTCATCTAAAATGTGTTTCTTCATTGATGTGTTGTTATGGTTGGGGTTATATTTCTTCAACTTATTTTGGGATTGGGTGGTGTTTTAGGAGCTATATGAAGCTTTGATTTGGGGAGCATAAATGTTGTGATAAACAATGCACTTCAACATTTGCATAATTTAAACATCAACTATAGTAATTTAGTTGACAAAAACAAATAACGCCCGAAGAGGATTAGGGCAATGGTGGGGCACCCAAATGGTTTTTCACAAGAAACACATACAAAACCTTCCAAGTGGCTAATTCCTTTACTGCTTGAACTTCCTAGGGCTTTAAAAAAGTCACACCTTCAATATCATGTAATTATTTTCTTGTGGTTCGACAAAAGTCCTTGTACATCATATTTCAACTAAACCCATAAGATCTTCAAATTTAGTGAAAGACATTTGAATTCCAAAATCCATGTAAACCAACTTGCAAGCCTAAAAACAAAATGAAGTTTCAATAGGTAGCATACCATTACAACTAAACACTAAACATAGTAGTTTAGTTGTATCAATTGTAAATCATAGTTCTTATAACAAGAGTTGTGAGGTTGAAACACACTAACAACATCCACCATACTAGGAGGAAAGTAATCACTACATAAGGGCATTTGGGCTCTCCCATGATTTTTATAATCAACAACAAACTCAACTAGACACAATGCACATTAAAAAATACCACCCAATATATAATAAAAACAAAAAAAATAGAAACACCAACTAAATGAAATGATGCACATACCACATTTAAAGACAATATACATTTATACTTGCATGGAGATTGTTGCAATTGCATGTAGCCTTAAAAAAATCCACTTAACAGAAGAGCCATAAAGTTTTTCAAAGGTGCCATTGTGAAACATGGGCAACCTTAATGTGTTCACATTATTCCTACCTAGGTCCATTGCCTATTTGCAAGCTTGGGTTATTGGTCTTGTTCACATAATCAAAAAATATCATGCGTAGATTGGTCTAATATGAGAGCTTCAAACTTTAAACAAATGCCTAGTGTATGAGTGCTTAGGTGCAAGGGGAAATTCAAATCTGAGAGCTATGTTTTGTGATACTAGTACCATAACATTATTAGATACCCAAGTTAAAACCTATATATTGATCTAACATAACATGACTACATACTTAGGTTAAAAATTATAGATCGATCTAACACTAGTAAAAATTTGCTCCAAATATTTATTGTGGTTGGAGGGCACCTTGTTTAGGGTAACTTTTTAGTGGGCGTCTCAAAAAATGAAACCCTTGTAAGATTAGGCATTTTGAAAAAGTTTTTTTATTTTTATTGTGTACAAGTTTCATTCATTCCTATTGAAAATACAACTAGGTATAGAATTTCCAAACCTTACCCAATTAATCCAAGAAAATAATAATGTACCTAACCATTTTAAGTTAACCGTAGCCTAGGGTCAGTTTCCAACATCGATCAAATTAGTTTTTTTCCAAAAAAAACTCTTTTATTAGAGAATATGAAATTATTACTTTTTTAATTACTCCTTGTATGACACATGCTATGACATGTGTCATACGAGGAGTGAAATTATTCATATTGTAGCCTACAATACCTAATTATGATGGGTTTTTAATATTTTCTTGAAAATTCATTTAAAAGATTATTTAATGACAAAAACTGAGTCTAGGGTTAACGTAGGTACTAGGTTTTCACACAGGAGAAGGGAGTCAAACCCTAATTCTCTTTTTGCGTGCCAGGTGACACTTGTTAGGCACGGCAGGGAGGGAGGGAGGGAGTGAGCGAGAGGGTTGTCTTGTGCGAGAATTTTGCAAAATGGCGGGGTTTGCGCACATTGTTGATTTTCAGCCTGCTTGTCATTGCAAATCCGTATCCAAATGCTGCTGCTTTTTTTTTACCCCCCTCAATGAAGTTTCTCCAAGGTTTTGAAACTGTAATTTGGTGCATTGCGAGGTTTGTCTAGAGTCGTGGGGACATGGGGTTTTGATCGATAGCGGAGGCTGGGCAACGGTGTGAAAGTAGGCGTGGTTTGTGTTGTGAAAATCTCGAGCAGTGCAAAGTTCTCCCAAGCAAATTTCTTCTGGTGAATTTGGGGTTTTGATATCGTCTGAGTTTGGTGGGCCACTAGTAGGCGATGGCAACGTTTGGGACGGTAACGACTACTCAGCAACACAACCCCAACAAGTCTTTTGAGGTAAGGTGGGATCCTTTTTTCTTAGCAAGCCACAAATGTAGGCTTATTCTTTGTGAGTGGGTCATAAGTGAACTCTTGGATTGAGATGATTGGGACGTAGGGTTTAGGGTCTAGGGTGTCTTCTCGATCTTACTCTTGAGAATGCATCACGGTCATGCTGATTTTTTCAAATAAATAGTAAATAATCCTGAACAGATGCCACAAGCTCAGGTCTAGGGTTTAGGGTTTAAACCCTAAAGCCCTAAACCCTAAACCCTAGCTGAATAGGTGCTCTGACCAAGGGTTTATGGTTCATGTGTGAGTGGAACTGATTGCATCTGTGTAAAGCATCTGTGGAAGAGCAGCTCGCCTAACTCAGCTGTGATTCTGTCAATTCTTTTGAGCAGGTGGTCTCTCCTCCCACTGATGGCATATCAAGTCTCAGTTTCAGCTCCAAGGCGAATTACCTTGTGGCTTCATCTTGGGACAATCAGGTACTGCTTGTGGTTTATTCACATTAATAGAACTCATGGGCAGTGTACTAGGTTCAAAATGGACAATATTGCACATTTTGAGATGGTTGGCATTTTGTGCCAAATCAGCAAAGCTTTCTTGGGTGAAAGTGATGTTTTTTTACGAGGTTGCAAAAAATTTGTCGGATGTTGCACATTTGGCACATGTCACATGCTATCTGTATTTGGGTATATGGAATATGCAGGTGCGGTGCTGGGAGATTCAGTCAAATGGTGGCAGTGTCCCTAAAGCAGCCATCTCACATGATCATCCTGTAAGATTAAAAAAAATTCTTCATGATTACCTGAATTCTTTTCAAGCAAAAACAGTATCCAACTCAAATGTGAAAAGAGGTCACTGTGTGTGGGTGATGGATGCTAAAGCTATTTTTGGCAGAAATGGAGATTGTTGGGTGATTGTGCATTTTCTGAATCTGGGTTTTGGATCTGTTTCAACTGAAAGGTTTAATGGACAGAATTTAAGCATTACTTCCAGGTTATCTTGTCCTTTGAGATGGATAACAAAGAAGGGCATGCTGTTCAGGTACTATGCACAGCATGGAAGGATGATGGAAGCACTGTCTTTTCAGCTGGGTGTGACAAGCAGGCAAAGATGTGGCCCATATTGTCAGGAGGGCAGCCTGTGCAAGTGGGCATGCATGATGCGCCTATTAAGGACATTGCTTGGGTTCCTGAAATGAATCTATTGGTTACAGGCAGCTGGGACAAAACTGTCAAGTAAGTCTTTCTTGATGGAGATATTGACTGTCATATTTGCCTGAGATTGGCAGTGGTTACACATTGTTTCCATGGAGATAGCAGCTTCCACATTCTAGTGATAATCCAGTGGTCAGGAGGAAATGGGTTGATGTAATCTCCTTGTTTTCCTTCTAGGTCCACTTTTGGATTTGAGCTTGGACTGAAGGCTTTATTTGTTTGAACTTGTTATTGTGGATGAGATGTCAAGACATACTTGCAAGAATAGAGCTTTTTGAAGACATGTTGTGGCATAATTTTTAAATAGAAAACCTCTTTGTTAATTATGCTTATGTGAATGAACCGGTAATCAGCTACATTGCTGCCATCTGCCAACCAATGCAGTGGTTTGATCATGAACTACTGTTGGCACTAACATTGATTGCAGTTCTATTTCCTGTGCTGATTGTTAGTTTGAAGGAGTGCAGGTATTGGGACACCCGGCAACAGAACCCAGCTCATACACAGCAGTTGCCAGAACGGTGCTATGCCATGAGTGTACGCCACCCTCTCATGGTTGTGGCCACTGCTGATCGCAACATTGTAGTTTACAATCTTGCCAATCCTCAGGTAAAATGTTGTTGCTGAAGTCTATTGACTGCTAACTCCTAATCAGGCTTAGGATGTTGGTTGAGAGAACCTTGGACAGTGAGGTCCGGTGTACACAGAAGATCATAAAATATAGATTTCTAAGTTACCAAAAAGTTTTATGCTGACTATATAGTCTTGTAATTGATTGCAAGTTAGACTGGTTTTTGAGGTTATGAACCATCAAAGTTTGTGAGAGGTTAAGTGAGGATTTGCAAGGCACTGACCCTGTATTAGCAATGTGGGACAGACAGAGTTTAAGAGAATACTGTCACCCCTGAAGTACCAGACACGGTGTGTTGCAACTTTTCCTGACAAGCAAGGGTTTTTGGTAATCTCTCAAAAATGTGCCCAAATCTGTCCATGAATTTTAGTTCACACAAAGTGGAGTATATACTGTCTCTTACCTGTGCAGGGATTTCTCCCAAAGTGAGGGTCACTAAAATGATGCAGTTATGGTTTTGTAGTTACTGAATTATGGGCATGGTCCTGGCTTATGTGCATAGAGAGGGAGAAGTGATGACCAGAAGAGGAGTGGATGAAAGATGAATTGTTTTATTAAGTCTTGGTGACTTGTTTTTTTGTGTCAGTGCATCATGATGCTTTGTGCATGGCAGGTGGGTTCTATTGAAGGAAGAGTTGCAGTCCAGCATATTGATGAGGCACAGCAGTTGAAGAACTTTACCTTCAAGTGCCACAGGGATAACAATGACATCTATGCTGTCAATGCCATTAGCTTCCATCCTGTAAGTATGAAGGAAGGCTATTGCCAAATTAGCATGCCCAAAAGCTTGAAGGTGTTCTTTGGAGTATTATGAGTTGATATACATGTTGATCTTGTGCAGGTCCATGCAACATTTGCAACTTCAGGATCTGATGGTGCTTACAATTTCTGGGATAAAGACAGCAGACAAAGACTGAAGGTATTTTATTTATTTTTGTTTCAGCAGGATTTCTGAGTTCTCTCTTTAGTTTGAGAAATCTGAGAGCATTGTTTGGTCTCCTAGATGAATGCTGAACTTGCACTGCTTTTGAACCACAGTTTAAAAGGTGTGTTTTTTTAATGTTGAAAGATGGAAATTTTGGCAAGACAGTGGGTGGGATATGGACTCCTCAACATTCTTGGATAAGTGTTCATGGTGACAGGCTCTGCAGAGGTGTAATCAGCCAATTCCATGCAGTGCATTCAATCATGATGGTACCATTTTTGCCTATGCGGTGAGAGTTTTTCTCACTATTATGTTCATGGTGACCTGTGTATGACCTACAACCTGTGGATGAGCTTTGGTCCTGATAAATATGATGTGAAAGCTCCCTGGCTGTAGAGGAAGATTGTGGTTGGAAATAACCATGAATGATAGAGGTAGCTGATTGTGAAAGGCCGGTGCAGGTTAGCTATGACTGGAGTAAGGGGGCAGAGAATCACACACCTGCACAAGCTCAAAACTTCATCCTTCTCCATCCAACTCAGGTACTTTTTTTCCAGGCAATTTGAACTTTTTGAACTAGTCATTCATTTGCGCCCTGTGCGGAATGCAAGAAAAAAGGAAAGTGGATAGAAACAAGGGGAGAGCAAACAATTCTTTTAGTGTTGATATGCCCAAGTCTGCACTATAAAAAGACTTTTCTGCAGTTCCTGCACTGGATATGTTCTTTTTGATTGATGTGATGAAATTTGTGGGTAGTTGCATCAGCTCATCACTGATATTCATAATGAAGGTGATGGTTTGATGCCTTGTCATTGATACTTACATGGTTATGAACCCATTCATCCTTATTGTGTTAGTTTTGGGTTTGGTGGAACTCACACTAGTGACCATGGTGTCTTTCAAAGTGTTATTGTACATTTTCCATGGAATCTTGTAGACAATACTGTTAGTTGATGTTTGATGATGTTGCCATGATAGGACACGGAAGTGAAAGCAAAGGCTCGGCTTGCCACAAGTGGGAGAAAATGAGATCAGAGCCATGCGCACTGGAGATTTTTCCAATGCATTGAAGTACCCAGTGTGCTTTTCATCAAAAACTGGAATGCTGGTGATTTAAGGTCACCTGACACTCAGTGTGCGTGCTAGCTGACAACCCAGTATGCTTTATATCAAAATACCTGGAATGTAGATGATTGAAAATCCAGGTGACAGCACCCAGAAAATGTCTGTCAATAGTATGTCACCTTGATTTTACAGAAGGGTACCATTGTAGCTGAAGAATGTGCTACTGGAAACCACACTACTCTCCACAGTTAATTGTGAACAAGAGAGTTTTTTGAGGGCTGAATCCAAGGCACAAGGTTGACACCCTCTTTGCAAATATATGATGATCATAGGAACTAGAGTTTGACAGCTTGGCAAGGAACGTATTGCTGTTAAATTATAGTGCTGGCTGGCAAGGAGAGAAGAAAATAGTAGTGTTATTTCAACTTTTCTATCTCACTATAAGATGGTAGGTGATCATTCAATCAATGTCAGTTGTGGTCTTCCTTGGGCATTTACTCTGGCTCCCCCCTTCATAGTGAAGGGTTTTTAGTTCCAGTGGAACACATTGGTGAAAGAGTTGTGTTCAAGAAACTAGTCTGCTGCTTTGGATTCAAAACAAGGTCAAGAACATGGAGGCAGTGGCAGTGAACAGTCTTCTGACTCTTTCCTCTATGTTGCTGCTCCAATCCTGTTTCTTTTAAGAAGTGTACTACCCTAAACCCTAATCCATTCTTCACACTTTTTTTTCTTTTTCTTTTGAAGCACAACAGCAGACCTGACTTGAGAATCTGTTGGCACCCCTGAGTCAAGCTCATTGGTAGATGGCTGGGCAGGAGTTTCACCTGCACTCCATTCTTCTTTGGATGTCAAGGTTCTTTTTGCATTCTATTTACATCTAACAGATGCTCCACCTTTGCTTTTGAAAGATGGGCAGCTTTTCTAAAACAGTTTTTTGGACTTGATGGCATTGCACATCACTGTCTTATATGCTTTTCTCTGCATGAAGAAACTCACCACAATAAGGGAACCAGTTTGGACCGAAAGCTTTACTAATTCTTCATCCTTCAAAGGCTGTACAGAGAAACTTGCAGGTGCATTGAGAAATGGAGGAAGCATCCATCTTTGATTTTGAAGATCTTAGAAATTTTGGAACTGGGATCCATCATTTTCCTTATGATACATTTACAGTAGTGTTGTACAGAGGTTTAGGGTTTACTCTTCTTCTTCTTCTTCGCTGTAAACTGCATCAACCACTGGGGTCTCTTGCATCAATTGCTCAATGGGTCTGTAGCGTTTTCTGTGAGCAGGTCTGGGAAGAACAGATGTCTCTTGTACATCCATGACGATGCTGCTCTTCTTCTTCTTACCTTCTCCTGACTTTCTACCTTGAGTAGGTCCGAGAAGGACAAATGGGTTGGCTGCCTGTGCTGCTGCTGATGCCATGTTGATGATGGCCTTGTTAGATTCTCGAGACTTTCTGCGTTTCTTAGCCGCCGACACATCGGTCTCGAAGTCTGCCCATGCTGTCCTGATGCGCCTGCGTTTCTCAGTCTGCTGCTGTGCAAGCTTAGGTTCGTCGGACGTCTTCAGCTTCGTACAACTTCTTCCCTTTTTGTCTTCGTCGTTGCTACCCGAAGTCTCGGGTTCCAATGATCCAAATTCTCCGGCTCCATCTTGTTTTCGCCGCGGGTGTTTTTCAGACTCGATCACATTACCAGTGGAGCTCCCAATGCTACTGGTGTTATATCCCTCGTCTACCAACGAACTGCTCAAATCCAGAAGCGCTCCGGCAGCCAGCAGAGCGGCGTTGTCCTCCGTGCCCACAGCAGCTCGTGGACAGTCACGGGTTTCTTCTGCACCTGGGGCATGAGTAGTAGTGCATTCAATAGACTTCCGGACGAGTCCGGCGCTAGCTGCTTCGTTTTGCAACTCCCCTTCAGCTTCTTCCTTAGGGACTCGACCTCCTGCAGCTGCAGCATCACTCAATTTCCCCGCAAGCGCGGCTCTTGCAACATCATCATCACCATCATCATCTTTTTTCCGCCGATTATAATTATCCAAAGCACTTGCACTCGCGAGTAATCCTCTGTACGCGTCATGATGGGGTTTTGCAGATGATGAGCAAAGCCCGGCTTCAGCAGCTTCCTGTGGTGGTGACTCTCGTACTGGGTCGATTATAAGACCAGCAGGTCTTGACCACCCCGAATTCTCCGTACCCAAGAGTTCATCACGCAGCCTGAAAGTGGCAGATTAGAATTACAGTTGAAATCAATCAATCCCTCGGACGACACCCACCCATTTTCCAAATCTTGAAAAGAAAATGTACATGCATGTCTGCTCACTCCCCTTAATATGAGGTCGTGGGCAACAGATTCACGAGAAAAATTGTCTCTGAAAGAACAAAAAAAATTATAAAAAAAAAATCAAGAAAAAATCATACGTGCTGCTGCTGTACCGCCAAGACCATAGCAGTCTCAGAAACAACAACATTTATAGAAAAAAGGCAATGGGCATCAGAATCCCTACATGATCGCTACCACATTCATTCAGTAGAGTTTCTGAGACAAGATGAAATCCATGGATCATGCACTGTAACATGATTCCTCAGCCTGTAATTGCCGGTCCTGGATTTATTAGGATCCCAAGTCCAGAATTGCAGACCCATGTGGAGAGAAGTACGGCACATACTTTCTTGGACGAAGACTTTGTCCCCCGTCGTCTGCAGCAGCAGCTGCGAACTGAATGACCAGCGAGCGTCCCATGAGACCGTCGACCATGTCTAGGTTACAACCAGCAGCAGCTACTGGACCTGCACCATCAACGTCCTGCAATCGTCGTTGCAAGCCGCCATGATCCACAAATCTTGTCTTCTTCACTGCAGCAAGCGTGCTCCCACTACCGGCAGGCGATAATACGATAGAAGAAGTGGGATTCGCCGACGCTGTTGCCGACGTTGTTGCGGCCATGGTGAAATGCCAATATTCCCAATCTAGAGATTCATACAATAAGCGGAATTCATCATCATATATAACCTACGTTGGGGACACATCTCTAGAGAGCCGTCGACGACTTCTAGACCCTTCTAGAATCTTTGCACACCTTCGTGAAAACAAAAAACCTAAAACCAGCAGTTCCGGCTGGATTACGCAACAACCACCCAAGGACTCGTCGCCCAGGTATATACACTTACGTTCACTGATCTTCTTCTTCTCCTTTGCTGAATACCCACTTCTTGCCGAGTACCATACTCGCACAATCCAGTTCGACTAACTGCAAGATTCTCTGTATGGCTGAATTTATATATCTCTCTCTCTCTCACCCTCTCATCCTGCTCTCTCCATACAAACTTCGCAGCCGCCTGGCAAAACAACTAGTGCATCATTAATTTCCCATTCACCTGCGAAATTTACAGAAACAAAGAAAGAATTGCACCGCAAGTCTCGCAGCTCCTTAACTTGTAGATCATGCAAGTTCGCACCGACCAACGTAATATAGTTTTTTGCGCCCTAAAATTTCACACGAAGATTCTGCACACAAAATTGAGAAGATGAAGTTCAACGAAGTCTGGCCTTGGAACTCATAATAATAAATAAATAAATAGATTCGACCTAGACCTACAGAAGGACCATAAGAAGAGAATGAACATTGAACACAAAAGAGGGGGGGGGAGGCGGGGAAAGCGGGAACAAAAAAAAAAAACAATAAAACAGAAAACAAACTGAAACTACAGCAGCAAGCAAACCACAGAACCCTTGAATTTGGGGCTTAGCTCAAGGGCAATCGTCGTCAACATGTGGCCACAAAAGTGGCAGACGGCAAGCAGGTTTTCCGGCACACTTGTTTTTTTTTTAACGTACCAAGCTCTATTAGATATTTTCCTTTTATTTTTATTTTTTTGGGTTTTGTTTTTGGGTTCCTTCTCTCACCCGCTTATTCGGCGGCTGCACCTCCAACTAACCTCTGAATCACAGACGTAGGGACTCTCACTCGTCGCCTACTTGTCGCTCGCGCATTCCATCCGGACATGGATTCAGCGACTAGCCTACTACTACTACTACTTCAGTTTTTCGTTGCTGCCTTGTACTTATGAATATCATATTTCTTGGCTAAAATATAGCACGCATGCCGGGTTTTTTTTTCTCAAATTCTTCGGGTAGGTAGGTGCACTGGCGAGGATCCCCAGCTTTAATTCGCATTAAATGGCGACTGTCCTAGGCGGACAGTAAAGTTTCTCCTAAATCCTGCCTAAATCTAGGCGAGCTACATGGACTCACTGTCTAAATCTGGCGAATTCTTTCTTTGTTTTCTAAAAAATATGGCGAATTTTTTGAAAATTTTCAAAAAAAACCCTTTTGTAGAGGTAACACTGGGCTTTTTTTTTTTGGGGGTCTCCAGTTGGCGAAATTTTGCAGAAAAAAAAACACTGATACCATGTAATGGTCAAGCCCCTGCCCATTATGGACTAGGTTACTGGCAAGAGGAGCCTGGTTACTGGACATAATTGATTCCTCCATGGAAATCGGTGGTGTGGCATCACCCCATTGGTGGATAGGTCTGGGGTTACAACTCTGTTGGCTGCATACTGGGTCAGCCAGATGGGCACATGGGGGTTATGTGGACAGTGAAAACAGCATTCATCCCAGACACCCGACCTTGTCACGGGTGGGTGAAATCCAGTCCGTTGCATCACTGATTATGTCCCATA
>Ga0209208_10002784_pt1 | contig 25137 bp, 18 predicted proteins | sample S1TSphfallax_3_FD_187694 | JGI IMG/M metagenome (GOLD analysis project Ga0209208, IMG submission 187694) | Host-associated microbial communities from peat moss isolated from Minnesota, USA - S1T2_Fd - Sphagnum fallax MG (SPAdes) (version 2) | ecosystem: Host-associated > Plants > Peat moss >...
ACATATAGTCATGGGTTGTTAAAACACACCTTCATCAATGTCTACTCACATGCACCCCCATAATCACAAGAAGTTCAAGCTTACACCATTTGCACACACCACAAGTTTTAATGATGTTGGAACAACGAAATGAATGAAAATCAAACAATGAAATGAATAAAGATGGAACAATAAAATAAATGATGTTCAATTTTCAAAACAAGGGAGAAGGAGAGGGTTTGATAGATATGAACAAATGTGTTGGAAATTAAAGTCAATTGAGGCTCATTAATTCCCTTTTTTAGGTTCATTAATACTATCAAATTAACTTGCCTTGTTGATTGTGCATGTGGTCAATTTCACTACCTTTTTCCCACCTTCCTGAGGTTTTCCACTATGGGATACCTATTTTTAATGATAAAAGGTGGGTTGCCTAAGGTGGATTTTAGTTCTTAATGCATCTTTAAACTTCCCTAGTGACTTGCTATGAATCAATTTGCTTTGGGCAACTTGTTCTCTAGTACCTAAAAGGTAGAGGTAATGGATCCTTATCATTGCAACAAAACAATGGTAGATTGTTTTTAAACAACAATTGACCTCTAAAGTTAATATCCCTTGTTCATTTTTCTTTTCTTTTATACTTTTTAAAAAAGCCAAATTGAAATTATACATGTAACAATCTTTGTATTCTTGGTGAAGTGTTTGATTTAATTTTAAAGGTGGCGATGGAAAACAGATCTAAAAGAAGGAACAAAAACAATAAGCTATACATTTGGAATTCTACTTGGCATGTATGTATTTTTTTTCTATTTGTTTTTGTACAAACTATTTTCTCAAGTCTTCTAAAATGGGTATGATTTCTCTCATTGTTATTCATGTAAGCATTAAAGACCATACACATTGTGTTTTATTCATCATGTTAATCACATCTTATGATAGGTGTTTGTACACATGGATATTGGCTTGATATTGACAAGGAAAAGTAAACCCTTCACATGCAATGGGTGTGTGGATGCAAATTTTTGCACTTGGTTATCCTTCCTTAAGGTTTGTGTTTAAAAAACTTGTCAAACCTCAAAAAATTGCAAAGAAAAAATGAACACTAAAAGCAATAGCAACAAAATTTATGTTATTTTATAAATATGTATTTTGGAAAACTACGTGAAAGTCATTATAAATTTTCCTTTATTTAATATGTATATTTTGCATGTTTTAAGCTTTAAATTCAATTTCCCATTATTTAAAAGTTACACTTCATTCAAATCATTGTGTAAAGACAAGGTTTTGTTTCAAATTAAAAATAGTAAAAATGTTTTTTTTAAAAGAAAAATAATCAATTTGACACTATAAAAACACATAATTCCAAAATTTTCCCATGTTTTGTTATTAAAAATGAAAAATATATTAAAAAAATCTCCAATAAAAATCATTTTATTAGTGGAGGTGGACATATTCATAGTTTAAAAACATAATCATCCATTTGGGAAAAAAAAAGACATGTACCCCTCCTTCACGATAATCTTGACACTTTAATTGGTTATCAAGTTGCAAATTACAACCTATAGGAATTTTATTTTTCTTCCCCTTCATTATCTTGTCATTTTGTTGTTAGTTATTAGTTTTCAATGTTGTTCTACTTTGTTTTGGTATTTTTATGTGTGAAAATTGTTACAAGTTGGTATTCCATAAATCCCCATGTTGTTGTTCCACTTATCCCATCTACAATAAGTTTGAACTTTAATTAATGTCATACCTAATTTCTTTTCATCATCTTATGCTACATTCAAACCCATTGATAATTCAATGGTAACTCAATGTTATAGATGACAAAATTATTGTTAAATTCACATATGTGATGTTATGTAGCACTAAAGTGAGGTGGCATCCTACATGACAAGCAATGTTAATGGTTAGTTTAGTGTTAAATAAATGTTAATTTAACATTAAATCTTCAAAGTTTTCAAATTTTGCATTGAATTTTTTTTGTTACGTAACAACCTTAAAATGGGTTCTTTAACTCAATGGTAAAGCTAGCATTTAAAACTAACATGTGTTCCTGTAACCCAAAAAAATAGGGAAGATTAAAATAACAAACCTAATTACATATAAAATATTTAAACAAAATTAAAATTTATGGCATCCTACAACCATTAACATTTCTTGATTTTGTGATACCAATGTTAAGGAGGGATTATGATGATGTCCACTTATTCTAACATATTCAACTTTTGTATTTACAAATTGGCAAACATGTTAAAGCTATCTAATTTTTCATCATACATCTCCTTAATGGCCATGGACTAGTGGGTACCAAACTCCAATTCATATTACTAAGAATCCAAAATCTATTAAGGTATGGCCTTTGAGGTTAGAACTCTCAAGGTTCATTCAATCCATATGAGCTACTAACTATTTTCATAGAATGCAAAAGTGCAATGTACCATCAAATTTCTTATCTGAAAACCTAAAATCAGTAGACCTTTGGATCCAAACGTTATGAAAAACGTGACTTTGAGCAGTAGGTACCATGCTCATTTAAAACCACTCGAAAGGACAAATTCTTATGCAAGAATGTATTACAAATTCTTCTCTTCAAGTTTCCTCCACTTTTGACCTTGTTCATCTCATTTTGCCCAACCTAAGGACACCCCTTTGAGGTTTCTGGCACCCACTCTGGCAACATGTATTCAAAGTACTACAACAAAAATTCCCCCTTCCCAAATGCATATTGACTTTTATATGCTCTTTAGTTCTACAACTCGGACCCCTTCTTTCTTCATCATCCCTCAACATCAACCCCTGATATCTATTTTTACTTCGATCTACACAACTATTATGCTAAGTCATTAGTGCAGCGGAGTTCATCAACAACTAGCCTAGTAATCTAAACTGCAACAAGAAAATTTCATACCAGAAATAACCTACCACTTCTATCCTTCATTTTGCCTCTAATCTTACCTTCCACCGTTAATTACGCAAACCTTTCTTCAATGTAGTCGCTCCCTCCACCATCCATCGCTTAACGTAACTCTTGTTTTCAATAACACACAAACAAGCAAGGTTGGCTACCCATGCATTCCTTGTAGTAGCAATGGAATAATTTTTGTCACAAGCATGCAAAAAGTTAATGGCTATTAACAACAATCAAACAAAAAAATGAAACCTTAAAACCTGTTGTGTTCACACTTTTAGAGTGACTTTTTGTTCGGTCACATTCCTTCCATTCCCTCCATGTTCCTTTCCGCTCAAACCTTTTTTCCACTTTCCATGTCTTCTACAAAACAACTTGTTCATGTTATGAGAACATATAAATGTTGAGTTCAAAAGTGTTGCATAAATATTCACATAAGATGTAATGTTTGATAACATAAAATGTTGTTACAATAAATAAATCAATAAACCAAATATAAAAAATTTGAAACAAAAAAATGAAAGGAGAAAGATACACCAAGACCTTTCGAATGTTGCAACACTTGCAAGACAATAACTATCATATAAGTAACAATGCTTGACAACACATGAAACTTTGCAAAACCTAGAACTTCACAAATGAAAAAAAAACCTTTTGAAACAAAAAAGTAAAAAAATACACAATCAATTTTTTGGAGTCATAAACTTGAAAGGAACTTGACAAATTCTGGAACATAACTTGTAAAAATTTGCAAGAGTTTGAAAGTGAAGAAAATAAAAGGTTACTTGAGTGAAAGCAAAATGAAAAAAATTATGACATAGACAACTTTTTTGCATCTGTCACAAGAAAATGAAAGGAATTGCCAAATATCTCCAAATAGTAATATCACGTCATTACTACAAATCATGGTCCTTTTTATTAAGGAAATTGGTCAAAAAGGACCCAAAAGTGACACTAGCTGACTTGACTAAGGTGCCATTTTGGACCAAGTTGATTTTGACAATGTCTATTTTGACCAGTGGCCTTTTTGACTACCTATACCTTGTCATTTTGATTAGCAAAGTGATTGACAAAAATACTAACTATTTGACTAGTAAATAATGGACCATCTGACTTGGTCAATTTTATACCTAAATTAAAATCATTTTAAATTTATTATTAAATAAATAAATAAATAGGTAGGTAAGTAGGTAGGTAGTAAATAGTTTAGGTAGGTAAAAAGAAGGCATTAGATAGGTAGGTGTTAACCTAGCCCAACTTAACCTAACTTAACCCAATTTAACCTAACCTAACCTAATTTAACTTCACCAAGCTACCAATTTAACCTACCTACTCTAGCCTTCTAAACATGCACATAGGTTGTAAGTATAAGGAATTGAACTCCAAACTTTCACAATGATAAACCAAATCCTTACCAATGGACTACACTATCAAAGGTGTTCAATAATTATCAACTTTTTTATTTCATATGTTTGTTTCACATCATTAAACATAATGGTAAAACCTAGGTAACAACTAGTGGTTAAACCTAATGTTTAAACTTAATGATTTAAAATAATGGCTAAATTTAATGACTTAAAATAATGGTTAAACCTATCAAATTAAAATTAATGACCAAACATAATGGCTAAACTTAGTGGCTTCAAATAATGGCTAAACATAATGGCTAAACTTAGTGGCTTCAAATAATGGTTAAACATAATGGCTAAACTTAGTGATTTAAAATAATGATTAAACATAACAGTTAAACTTAATGACTTAAAATAATGGCTGAACCTAGTGGTTAAACTTAATGACTTTTAATATTAGCTAAATTTAGTGATTTAAAGTAATGGTTAATCCTAGTGATTAAACTTAGTGATTTAAAGCAATGACTAAACTTAATGGCTAAATTTAATGGCTAAACTGAATAATTAAAGTAATGGCAAAATTTTGGTTAACTCTAATGGCTAAACATAATAGCTAAACCTAGGTTATACCTAGTGGTTAAACTTAGGTTATACTTTATGGCTAAATTTAATGGTTCAACTTAGGCTAAACCTAATGCCAACTCTAGTAATGGCTAAATTTAAATTAAACGTAATGGTTAAAATTTGGGCAAAAATTTGGGTAAATTTAATGGTTAAATTTAATGACTAAACATAGTGGCTAAACCTAATGGTTACACATAGTGATTAAAATTAAATAAATAAGTGGCTAGATAGGTAGGTAGACAATATGTAGGTAGGTGGGTAGGTATGTAGGTAGGTAAGTGAGAAGGTATAAGTAGATAGGAAGGTAGGTAAGTAATTAGTAAAGTAAATAGGTGGATGAGTAAATAAGAGGTAAATATATAGGGTAACAAACCATGTCGTATTTGATTAAATATCGTTGGTGATTTTGACTAAAGATAATTGATCATCTTGATTAAATGTTCAACTTGATTAAAGACCATTACTCATTTTAATTAAAGATCATTGGTTATCTTGATTAAATGTTCAAATTGATTAAAGACCATTGATCATTTTGACTAAAGATCATTGGTTATCTTGATTAAATGTTCAAATTGATTAAAGACCATTGATCATTTTGATTGAAGATCATTGGCCATGTTGATTAATTATTCAACTTGTCTAAAGACCATTGGCCATTTTGATCAAGGTTGTACAATTTTACTATATGTATTTAAACAAATAAATTGTTATAATCAAGTTGATTAGTCAACTTGATACATGTGTCATAAACCCCTGACCTTTAATCAAATGCACATGTTCATTAACAAAAAAATGACAAGTTAGTAAATTTAAACATTTTTTAAAACCATGATTTGTAGCAGTGCATGAATCATCATCATGTAAAAATAGAATTTATAACTTTTCAAACCTTAAAATGGTTTTAAACATTAATAAATTTAAATAGGAAGTCCTAATGTTAGGTAACATCATGGTTGTAGGTTAGTTGTAGCTCCTCGGTGTTATCTTATTTTTAAAGATATTAACATTTGAAACATTAATATTAATTTTGAATGTAACATTAATCAATTTACATGTACCCATTTTCATAGTTGTAAATCATTTCATTTTTTTCTTGTTTCCATTAAATTTCTTTCATATGGTTCAAAAAATTCAATATGATTACAAATTTTGTATAATAATTTTGAAAATATTCATGCCTTTATCATCTTCATGTCACAAATCCTCATCTTAAGGTCTTTTCTTGTGTGACAACTATCATTTTTTCATGCAAAGTTACCCACATAATGCCTTGAATTTCATTATAGAAACTTATCATTTTTTATTAACATTAATACATAAGATATATGTAAACATTTAACACATTTAAATGTCAAGGTGAATCAATTTGCTTTTATTTTTAATATATTTATGAAATCTTTGACATTTGAAAATTGAACTTTCATTTATATTTGGATCTCAAGTGTGAATATGTTGACATTTGAAATTCAAAGTCATTTGGTTGGTCTAATGATTATTGTCTATTGAGTAATTGAGTACACCTATCATAAATCTTCAACATTGTTCACACAAAACAATGGTTTACATGAAACTAAGTGTTGATTTTAGTTGTTGGCGTGCTCCCAAAAACTTGCCAAATGATATGGTGCATTTTGGAAAACTTTCAAGTCTTGATGTGTTTCCTAGTTCCTTGTGTCCAAACAAAAAAATTATGTGTGAGTTTCAAATAAGGCTAAGATGAAACATTTCATGTCCACCTTTCGATCACATTATAGTAGTCTTTCGCTTAAGTATGCAACTTGAACTTGCGTGGTTTGTGTGTACTTTAGATTTGTCGTTCCCAAATCGCTTGCGTTTCGTTACAATGTTGAAGAAACCAAACGGAAAGTGTCTCAATGAGCATTAATGCTACAAAATCATCTTGAAGCTAAGCAAAACAAATGCTTTGAGTAAAAGGGCTCTAGCTCGAAAATACAATGTTAGTGAAGGTACCATTCGAAAGGTTTGGAACACTTGGGAGGCGATCCTGGAACGATCTGCCTTGTTGTCTGAAGAAGCTAAGGAGAGGACATTTTGAGCTTTCGTTGGATGATTTACTAAGCTTGAAGACATGCTTTACATCTGGATTGACAGCATGCACCGTGCCAAACTGCCTGTCCGACCATCTTTCGCCATAGCCAAAGCGAAAAGCATTGCTTCCAATCTTTCCATTCTAGAATCCGATTTTAAGGCATCTTGACAATGGTTAAGTTGATTCAGAGCGCGTTGTGGATTGCAAATGATGCTCCTTCACGGAGAGGGAGTAGAAGTCAACAAGAACGATCCATAATTGCTTGCAACTTTACAAGATTATCTTGAACCCTAAATTTTTTTCCAAAAAATGCGTACTTAAACAGGTGCGTACTTAAGCGAAAAACCAATGTATTTATATAAATCAAAACAAGGTGATGAAAATAATGGAAGTTAGAATTATGACACATGACAACTAGAGCCTTGTAGGTATTTCACCATGACCCAGGCAATTTGAGCAGGCAACATGAGTAGGCACGACTTTCCTTACAAAATCCCTAAAACGAAAGTATCAAAATTTTCAAAATTTTGAAAGTTTGAACTCCTAAAATTTTGGAAGTTTGTAACCTCTTCAAACCTTGTTTGATTATGAAAATCAAAGGTTATATTACACTTGTTAAAAATAATTTTATGAATGTCATATCAAGCTACCTAATCAAACATTATTTTTCTAACATTGTATTGAATTCATTAATAGAACATCAAAATTTTGAATTCACATTCAAAATGAACATGTGTTGAGTTTTATATTAGGATCAAGAAACTTCAAATGGCCATAACTTTCTGTCATGAAATTTGTTTTGACAATGCAACCCCATCACATTGTACATCACATTGAGATGTTTTGTATAATTAAAAAAAATTAGAACATTTAGAATTGTTTTAATGCCCCAAACAACATTTGGGACTTCAGGCAACTCCCAATTCCCAAAATGGGAATTCACTTTGAGAATCTTGAAGGTGCCTCGTCTTAACTCCCACACACTTTTCACCTTCTGAAGATGCATATTTGATTTCAATGTGCTCATGCCACATTTTGGACTTATGTTCATGTTATGCCTAAATGGAAATGAAACTTTTGGTTTGTATTTAGTTTATGTAAGCACATGAGGAAAGACATTTCTTTGACAAATTTAGGAATTGATCATATTCTCGTCGTTTGGAATCTAGAACTAATGGGTAAGGGGTAGGATATATATATATATACTTGATTCTTAGTTCTCCAAAAAACAAATTGGGCTGTTTTTTCCTACACCAAAGAACTTGGTCAAAGAATGTACCCTAAATTGTTGGTTCTTTTTGTGAAAATTGCTAATTATTTGAAAGTTTTCAAAAAAAGAGAAATAAGGGGGTTCTTTTGATTCTGAAAATATTTAAAAATTGGAATCAAAGGTTTTGAAACTCTGAAAATTTCCAAAAAACCATATCAGGAAACTCGTTGATCTTTAAAAAATTTAAAACTAGACCTACGAGAGTTTACTAACAAAATCAAAGAAGCACTCAACATTGGTTTGAATACCACTTTTGGGACTTATGATAAGGTCATTATTGTGGGTTGATTGTCACCTTTAATCTACAAAACATATTATTGGGGGGTGAGAGAGGGGGACAGCCAATATAATTTTGAAAAACTTGGCAAAATAAAAAGTACCAAAGTTCACACAAATTGGAATTTTGTGGAATTTTTTCAGTGTAAATTCAACTCATTCTGCTAATTTTTTGGAAAATCTCACCAAATTATTGATATCACAAAATTTGGAATTAAAAAAAAAACCTCTAGTAATAAGCTATTGAGTTAAGAGGGAAATTTTTTGTTAAATAAAATCTTGTCCATTTCATTCTCAATAGGAAACAAATAGCTCTAGTGTTCTAGGGAAGAAAAGTAGTAAGTTTTTTTTTTTAAATAGCAAACTTTGAAGTAGTTTGCATCATCATTTCAAAGAAAAAATTCCAAATAAGGAATTGGAATAAGAAATTATAGTTTTATTGTTAATTATTAATTTATACTCGAATGTTGGTATGGCCAACTAGAATTCCACTTTGAGGTGCTTATTACACGTGGCATGTTCTCGGATCGGCCCAAAACCAAGGGCCACTAGAACCGCACGTGGGGTAAAGCGGGGACGGCGGCGGCGGTGTTTGAAGTATCAACACGCCAGTCCAAGTTCCGATTCGCCGCTTCCTGACCGCCTTTCATTTTGTGGCCCTCGACATCCGGAACGAGGTCCCAAAATCCCTGGTCAACTAAAATCCCAAACACACGGCCCGGGGCCCATATTTAATTTTCTCTCTTTCTTTTCTTTTCTTTTCGTTTCTGTCTTCTTTTTCTTTTCATTTTTCCTCAAAGCCAATTTTGTGCTTTCTTGTGTGAGACATTTTTAGAAACATAATACTTAGTAATATAAATAAATAAAATAAATAAAATAAAGTAAAAAATAAAAAATCTACAAAGCCATCAGACTTGAAGAAGTCATTGCACAACAACAAAAAAGATCTGTTCTTTTGTTTTCCTTCTTTCTTTAAAAAGAATTCGACTAAGAGCATCTACAGCCGTGCTCAGTATGTGATCCTGCACAGTAAAATTGGATGAAGAAAAGTAAAAGAAATGCGGGTTCAGCTCAGCATAATTGAACACTAGGCGGTGCCTGGTAAAAGACGCAGCAACGTTGTGCACCTGCAGAGAAGAGTGCAATAAATACAATCTCACTACTGATCAGTGTTTCTGATTGGTCGATCATAATGATTGGTCCAGGTGGGTTGCTATTAGTAGATATCTGCTGTCCCAATTTCAATATTATGGGTGGGGTTGCAAAAAAGTAAATAACTAAACTTGGATGTGAAAAATATTTATCCAGGGCTACATACTGAGCACCGCTGGAGATACTCCAAGTACTTCCGTCAATAGAATTCAAAAGAGGGCGGCGGAGCAACAAGTCATCTCCCTTCTCGTGTCAGCACTTTCAAGGGTGTCAGCAACAATTGAATTACCTACTATCCCAAACCATTTTGTTTTGTTCTTGTTTTTGTTTTTTTTCCCAATTTTTAGATATAAAATATATTTCACGAAAATTTTCAGAAATTTAGAAAAATTAGTCAAATTTACAGTAGAAATTTTTTTCCCCCAAAATCTCCCCAATTATTTTGGTCAAAAAAGCGACAAGTTTTGTCAAAAAAAATCACTGGGGGTCCTCAACCAAACAAAATGATTTAATGTTTTGTTCAAAAACAAACAAAAAAGGCACCATCAGTGCAACAAAAAAAAACTGCAAAGTGCGTTTCCATAGAAAAGCTAAAAGGAAAAAAAGAAAGGAGCAAAAACACTCCTCAAATTTGACCAACCAATAACACAATTTTTCCTTTTTCTTTTTGGAATGTACAGAAGCTAGAAAGGTTTTTCCACGTGGATCGAGCTCATTGCGGGATCTCTCAAAATTAGCCAAAAAGAGAAGGGGGTGCGTGAAAAGGGGGGTGGAGGAGGGAGAGGCGGGGAGGGTCTAGAAAACGCCATTGCTCGTATTGTCCAGTCCTTTGCGCGCGCGGTCTCGCTCTCGCTCGCTCTCTGTCTCTCTCTCTCGTGCTCTGTCTGTCCCTGCAAACGCTTCGTTGTTTTTGTGCGCAACAGCTTCGCATTCGCGTTGTGGTGGTTTGCATTCGATTGCTGTTGTGTGGAAAACGAAGGAGAGGAAGGAGACAGAGACAATAGAGAATACCGTGGTGTGAGAAGGAGAGATGGCTGCTGCAATGGGAGGTATTGCCACTGGCAAACAAGCCGTGGCTCTGAGCTCTGGCTTCTGCGGAACCCCCCTGAAGAAGATCGTGTCTCCGGCGAAAAGTGCGAGTGTTTCTTTCGCAGTGAGAGCTGCCGGTTACGATGAGGAGCTCGTTAAAACAGCGGTATGGTTTTGGTTTCTGGGGGCAGGGGATTGCGTTGATGTTGTATTGAGCATGGGAGGGTTTCTTAGGGCTGTTTTTGAGGAATAGTAGTCGTGGATGGCTTAACGTTTTGTACTGTTTTACATCTTTTCTGATCTCTTGCATGCGAAGTTCAGATACCCGGGATTCGCATACGAGGCGGCTCTGTGCTTGTTTGATTCTAAGGGTCGGTTACTAAGCTGCCGATGTGAGAAACTAGGTCTTTTTAAATGCAGGATTTGCCTCTGTCTTCGCGATGCGCCGAAGATGTGTCCTAGAATGTGCGGGTTCCGGATGACTTGTGTCGGTGGTAGACGCTATTGTAATTTTACTGAAAAAGTGGTCGATGGAGGAGTACCGATTTGTTCTCTTGATTTTGTCTGTGGCCATGTTCTCAGAAAACAATTGCTACTCCAGGTCGTGGTATCCTGGCTATGGATGAATCCAATGCAACTTGTGGCTTGCGCTTGGCCTCTATCGGTCTCGACAACACAGAAGTCAATCGCCAAGCATACAGGCAACTGTTGTGTACCACTCCAGGCCTTGGAGAGTATGTGTCTGGAGCCATCCTATTCGAGGAAACTCTCTACCAGTCAACAACCGATGGCAAGCTCATGGTTGACTGTCTAAAAGAACAGAACATTGTGCCAGGCATCAAGGTGGACAAGGTACTGACTCCAACATCCCGCAACTGCCTCAAGCAGCAATTGATGTGTTTCTATTTACCACTATGGTCACTTGCCTGATCTTTGAGAATTGACTCAAATCTTTAACTTCAGGGTCTTGTGCCTTTGGCTGGATCTAACAACGAATCATGGTGCCAAGGTCTTGACGGCTTGGCTTCCAGAACTGCTGCCTACTACAAGCAGGGAGCAAGGTTTGACAAGTGGTAAGTAGTTTATCTTTCCATTGGCCTGATGCTTACATTTGTTTGCACTTCTATATCATGTGCATATGATTCAGTCCTCCAATGTCTCTATAGTCTAAATTGCTCTTTCTTGTTCATCTTGGTAAAAATGAGGCTGCCATTTGGTTCTTCCTGCTTTGGCCTTGAGGTTCCTGGTTGGGAGCTTGATGGTTTCCCATCTTACACAACTATTTCCATCAGCTGGACCCTGTCATGTTGGAGGATGAGAACTGGGATTGAAACCTTGATGCCTCGTTCTTGTTTTTCTTCAGTTGTTAGCTTCTTACATATGAGGTTTAGGGAAGGAGTCATTCTGTGGAGATTCTTTTTGCCCTGTTCAATGAAATTGCTGAGAGAAGGAAGTTGGTGTATGCAGGCGTACTGTTATCAGTATCCCCAATGGCCCTTCTGAGTTGGCTGTGACAGAAGCTGCATGGGGTCTTGCTCGGTATGCTGCCATCTCCCAGGTGTGTGAGACTGAATTATGACATGAAGTTGACCACAAATACAAGTTTTTTTTAATGCAGATTAGATTTTTGAAACTGCTACAGTTACTCATATTTCTACTCTGTCTTTGCATTCAAAGTTTTTGCTCACTCCTTCCTTCTGGTGAGCTACAGTGATTGTGCAGAAACCTTCTTTTTTGTGGTCCTTGTCTTATTAATCCTCTAGCCAGCTTTATGAAAGATGGTGTTGATGTTGCATATTAGCACCTCAGAGTCTTATATTGCCATGTGCAGGACAATGGATTGGTCCCAATTGTTGAACCTGAGATTCTTCTTGATGGTAACCACAGCATCAATAGGACTTTGGAGGTTGCTGAAAAGGTCTGGTCAAAAGTGTTCTTCTTCTTGGCTGAGAACAATGTGTTGTTTGAGGGTATTCTCTTGAAGCCTAGTATGGTCACTCCTGGAGCTGAGTGCCCTGAGAGGGCAACACCTGAAAAGGTTGCAGAGTACACTCTTACATTGTTGAAGAGACGTGTGCCACCAGCTGTTCCTGGCATTATGGTGAGTTCTCTGACCTACCTCTACACATTTGAAGGGAACATGAAGTAGGTCCATTCTGGGGTAGTTGCATTGATGGAGGATGGTCATTATATGGTCCTTTGATACTAATCCTGGGTCCTTGTTTTGTCCTGAACAGTTTTTGTCTGGAGGTCAATCAGAGGTGGAGGCCACCCTGAACCTGAATGCCATGAACCAGAGCCCCAACCCATGGCATGTGTCCTTCTCCTATGCCCGTGCACTCCAAAACTCAGTGTTGAAGACATGGAAGGGCCAGCCAGAGAACATTGAAGCAGCCAAGAAGGCTCTTCTCGTTCGTGCAAAGGCAAACTCTCTTGCACAGCTTGGAAAGTACTCTGCAGAAGGTGAAGCAGAGGAAGCAAAGACGGGAATGTTTGTGAAAGGCTACACCTACTAGAGAATTTGGAAGATATGGTGCACTTTCAGGTTGGTGAAGGTTTTGACCATAGTGGATTCCATGATGGTCATAAGAAACAATGCTGGTAAAATGGTTTCCTAGTTTTGGTTGCAATTATTGTCCTTTCTCTTTTCTTGAATCACAGTAACCTGGGTCTCACAAGACTAAGTTCTGACCCATATTGTTGCTTGGCACTACTAGTACAAATGATTTGTGCACGTGGGTGTCTAAAGTTGTCTCTATAGAAAAGCTTTCTCCTAGCAAGTTATATCACACAATTGGAAGTGAACCAATCTTGTTGTTGTGAGCCTGTACCTGATTTTTGTGCAAAGTCTATGCATCTGTGCTAGACTGTTGGAATTGTGTAGCAGTATGCTCTATGCTCTGGAAGTGTAGTGGCCCAATGAGGAGTTGCTTTTGATGTGACTGATGCAAGACAGATGTGGGTGATGGGAAATTTTGCAGTAGGGTTGTTGCAAAAATATTTTAATCAGAAGACACAACTTGTAGCTATATGCCTTGAAGCTTCCCCCAGGAGATGATTACAAAATTGTGCACAGAACTTCAGGAGCTGCCTGCTGGGAAGAAGTAAACTTTCTTTCTGCCATCAAGCTCATGTTGCTTCTTGCTTGTCAGAAAAGTTTTTTTTCTTTGAAGACAAAGAAGTCATAAGGTTTGAGACCATAAATGAATTAGTACATGACTTTAAAATAACTGAAAGAAATGACACTTCAGCACATTTTAATATTTGAATCCTTTTTGGAGTTTTGGCATATTTCTAGTGCAGTTACTGGTTGGTGGTGACTAATGCGAGTTTTGCTTTTAGAGTGCACTAAGGCTCTTAATCAGCCAAAAATGTCTGATTGACCATTTTAATATCCCTTGGGAATCTTTCCATGTTGAGTCAAGACATTTGGTGGCACTAAATTTTCTTAAAACAAAAACAAACTGTCATGAAACACAATGAATTTGGATATGTAAGAGGAGCTCCACTGCTGCTCTGCACTTGTCACTGTAACTCCTGGGTAGTGAGGAGGCTTCTACTTCAGTGGGTCCTCACCATTACACTTGAAATAACATATGATGTACTGGGCACATAATAATTTTACTCTGGCCTGGCAGAAGTGCCCAGGATATGGAGGTCTGTATGAGCAGCTAGCTGTTCAGCAGCAACCTTACAGTTCCTTGAGAGCTGCTGTGTGGTAATACAGCCTTTAAGTGCCCAAGCTCTTGTGCTTTGCATCTGTGCTCCTCACGAGCCAACCTTCCAGCACCCAAGCTCTTGTGCTTCATACCCAAGCTTATGCTCGTGCAACAAGACCACCTGCTTCACCTGCAAGAAAACCTTGAAACAAAGACTCAGAACTGGAAAATTTTCATCTGGGAAAAGGAGAGCCAACTTTGTCACTCTTTTTGTAATGTGACTCAAGATTCAGTGACAATGGCTAAAAATCTCGAGCTTTCTATGAGGTGATTGGGTTGCATTTCTTGCAGCTTAAATAACTTCTCATCATTCACAATTTCTCCAAATCCTTTCATGCCCAACATGTGTCTCCAAGTTTTGGAGTTTTTCTAGGTCTGGAACCACCAGCTTTCCACTCTGAATTTCAGGAACCATCAAATCCATGAGTCACTCTCTCCACACTCATCACATGACTGTGCTTGGTGATCAGCTTGAATCTGGTAATTTCGATGTTGCCTCCATTCATCCACAGGAACACTAGTGTGAAGATTCAAAAGACTGAACAAAGACCAAATAGGGAGTTGCAGTCAAAACGTTGGCTCCAACTGCAAGATAGACTGATGCCTCCAACTGCAGTCAAAAGTAAAGATATTGCATTCTGAAAAGCAATATGCTTAAAACACTAGTGCGTTCACTGGAAAGAACATTTGGAAGAATTGAACTTAGAACCACATGTTGAAAGATTGCAAACTTGTTAACAAGTGGACATTTAACAAATGGATATGAGTAGAAAAGAGTGGCATGTCATTGTCAAATAAATATTTTTTTTTACTAATCGAGGCAAGGTTTTCAACATTTTGGATTTACAATTTGGTTATCAACCTTTGTCCTTTTATGAAATTCACATAGTGAAAACCACTTTTAGGACATTGACCAATATTGGAAACGTTTAGTTATGCCAGCTAATGTTTGGATAATTGATAATAGTGCAATTGTTAAAATTGAGTAAATTATAGACCACAATCAACTGTCAAAGCTGACATTGTAAATTCATTTGTAACAATAAAATGCATAGCTTTTCTATAACAGTCTTCTCTCATTATTCTTCAAACCATCTTTCCAACTTCTTAGATAGATGACATTATCACATCTAATCCCAATGCACATGAACACTGCAGGTAATGTTTATGTGTTTGAAGGCAGATGAAGTGAAGTTAACAGGTAAGTTTAGGCCCTAGGGGAGGGTTTACCAGAGCCTTACCAGGGCACACACAAAGTGTTTGTCAAGCATGCCAGTGATTTTGGTAATGCACTCCCCTGAGGGCTCTCAGCCACTTCATTTCCAAAAAACATTCATGATACCCAGTGGGTAGAAACAGTTTTTTAAACCATAGAAATCGAAAAGTAGTAGAGGAACCATTCTCTGCAGAGAAACCACCTATTACTCTTTATACCATGCCCTACCACAACATTAAGGCTTTATGAAACCGATTTTTCTTCCAAACCAATCAATATGTTGCCATCTGACATATCCATTAAGTTTAGAATTTTCAAAACCAAAACTAGATACCATTTCACCAGTTTTATTAACATATGTTAACTTCATAATAGCATCCCTAGCATCCTTTTCTCTTGTACAAAGTCACTAAAATTTCCATGCTTGCAGGAAAGGGTCAAGTAAGGGCAACATTTCACCATCCATGTCTACAGCTTTCTCCTGGAAGGCAATTAGAACCATTAGCTGAAAAACAAACCTGACTCCAACCTAATGACTGTTGCCAGCACCAAATTCAGCAAGTTAATCCCACAAATCTACAATCTGAATTTTCAGCACCATCCAAAGTGAAAATTTCCTGGATGAGGGCATCTTCGAACTTCTCTTCTTATATGCAAGTCATGAACTAGCATGAGGTATGGCTGTAGGCCTATAGTTCTCTGGACCTACATTCTGAATACACAATACCCTTGCCAATGTATTCACACAAGTAAAATATTTGAGAAACTGTTTAAATCCAATGTGAGCATTTCTCTTTCTAACTGATTGGGCATACACACATGCCCAATATCAATACTACCTACCAACGTGAACTACAGGAGTCATGCAGAATGATACAGATACAACATCTAATATGGCTTTCTCATTCGCAATGTGCAACCTTGAAAAATTTAGAAAGCCAGATAGACTACCAAAGACTGTTGAGAGGAACAGCCAAGTCACACACAATCTTAGTAAGGTGCACAAAACAAATCGAGGGAGCAACCACACTGGATTGTGGACCAGGTTTACATTCCTAGGTATGGTGTGCAGTTGCTCACTCCTCCAAAGTTTGAACACTAAGTTGTACTGAACAGATGGTTTGCATAAGGTAGGTCTTACTCCAGCTGGAACTTGGACCTTGTCCTCTTTCTCCTACATCCCTGTCAACAGCATACAGGGTCCAGGAAGAGCTTTGTCAGCATACTCCTTATGACAAAACCTCCAAGATACTAAACTTGACTTTCAACAGTGTTAGCAGAGGTAAGCTGACTTACAAATGCTAAGTAATATACAGTTGTCAGACCTGCACAAACAAGGAATGCATATTGAAACACATTGTACCTGCACACAATCATTGCAAATTATATCAGTATATATTTCAAAGCCCATTGTGCTTCACAAATAATTTGCTGTTTCACTGTTGGACTCAAAATGAATGGAGCAGGCTATAGCAACTACAAAAATACCACTCATGCACTTTATGCTTATTGGGAAGTAGAAAGAAGCTGGAGGAATGCTGCAAAGCAGATTACTTGAAGAGGTATTTGATGCCCCGCAATGACTCTAGAGTGTGACCGAAGATCTCTTGCACGACCGTAGCTTGGGCATACAATGCAAAAGCCGTTGCACAGAACTGAATCACACTGCAGAGGGAACAAGTCACAGACTATGCTGTTAGGACAGTGAAGAGGCATCCACACTGCAAACAGCCACAACCAAACTGCAAAATGTTCCTGACACAACAAGCTGAGATGAAAAGGAAGATCATGTTGGACCTTATGGAGCAGATTAAAATCAGGCCCACATTGAACAGAAATGAGCTCATCAGTGTCCCATTCCACCTGTGACCATTCCAAGGAACATGGTCAGTATGACTTCTGCAAAATAATGAAGGCAACCAGGCAGTACATAGGAAAACACAAATTGGACTTCTCTTTCAACACATAGTAGCTAAGAAACAGAGCTAGAAACCAAGGAGAATCCTGAAAAATTTGTAACAGCAATATCCTTGAATCTCGGACCACATACTTCATAGGATGGATGGTGATGAAGAGAAAATTGAGGCCCAACTGCATCTCCCCAGAGATAACTGCCAGGAGAAGATAGAAGCAGAAGAAGGCAAAAGCTACAGTGCCCAGCAATCCTGCAACAGCCCAGTTCATTACATGAGCACAACAATCCAAGAACATCTCCCTTGCTCTGTTTCAGCAAAAATATGGCAAGACACAAAATAGCTTTACTCAGGGTGGAACATATTTCCTCCCACAACTCAATGCATGGTGTGTATGTGACTACTAACCCCAAACATTGTCAAGGCGAATGAAAAACCAGTTGAGGAATGGATTGAGTGGAGGTGTAATGAGCATGTAGATCACAATGTGCACCAACCATACAGCAGAGACCACTAGCCTGGCAGACACAATCCCACACACTGTTTAGATCTGGCATTTCAAGTTGAGATAAGTGCTTACTTGTGCAGGCATATGATTATTTACATAAGTCTATTCATTAAACACAAAAATATGCCACTGACTTGAGCCAATACAAATTTCTAAGACATGTTCTCTGCTTTAGTTTGTACATTTAACATTGGTGACTCAACCTTTCCATTTATTACACACAGGACACAGACATCATTCACTTGTTACTATGTGAGAACATAGTATTTGGCAGAATGGATTAGGTTCCCACAATCATCAAATGAAAACAGAATTAGGAACAGTTCTTAAGTTTAGAACCTTTCATGGGACACCAAACTCACCCAAAGATTCCAAACAACAACTTCCCAAGGTAACTGAGAACAGTAAGTGCCCAAGAAGTATCAGCCTGCAAAATGCCCAACACATTAACAAAGAAACTCATTTCGTCAAATCACATATGATGGCATTCCCTATCATGTATGAAATTCTAGAGCTGCAGATCCACTGCTAGTCTTACTTTCCAAAAAGAAAACCTACAAGTATACACCCCAAATTGTTTTGTCAAAGTTGGATTTTCATCTTTGTGGACTTGGTTGTCCTATGTGGAATCGAACTGAAGTAAGCAAGCAAGCTCAAAGTCAAATCATGCTCAGGAACTTATGTAAAACCACATGAATAAATCCAACAGTTCAATCTGGAAGCAGTTTTGTACCTTCTCTCCTTGTGGATACACCTCTTCCAACATCCGCTCATCCTCTTCTAAGTACACCAGTTCCTGCAATGAGACATGAACAGCACAAAAAACCCAATTAAATTTTTTGCAGAAGTTCAATCACCAGCTTTCTACAATTAAACTTTCAAAACCATAATAAATTGCAAACTTTTAAGAGCATGTGGCCCACACCAACTACAGCACCTACACTAGAAACAACTGTGCATTGTCCTTACTGGTTCAACCAAGAGAAAACATAGGAAAATGGCCTTCTTGAATTGACTTCAGACCTGCTGAACTTTGTTCACATTCTTCTTCCACTTGCGGCCCTTGCTCCCAGCTCGCTCTTCACGCTGCAGTGCCAATGCTGCATCTTTGATCTCCTTTGCACGCTTGCCAAGCTCAGTCGCCTCCTGCACTCGACCATCCAAAAGATTGATTTGAGACTTTGTCCAAGCCCTGCCAATTTCCTCTGTTGGGGGCACCCTTGCATCTGCTGCCCTATGTTTCTATCTTTAGTGCACAAGGTCCCCACCACAATAGAAAGATTGCCCCAACTGTGCTCATCCTCTGTACTCTCTGCCTGATTCACCACTCAATCAGCCATCTTGTGGAACATCTCACAAAGTAATCAGAGAGAGAGACAAACCTTTACATACTGGGAGCGTGTGATGATGGCTCTAGGACGTCGGAAGTATGCAGATATAAGACTTAGAGGTAAAGCAGCTACACCCACACCCCCAAAGATCTGCAAGCAGTATGGACCCTGTCAGCATCCATGATTGACAACCATAGAAAGATGTTTACATCAAGGACATAACCTTAGAAACCAAAACTGAACAATAATTCAAACAACTCTGAAATAAAATTCTTCTCCATACCAGCTCAAGTATTTAAGGCTTCTTGAGAAGCTATGTGAAGGGAAGAGGCACATACAGCAAAGAGAATGGAGCCGACAATGGTAACAATCGCAATGACATACTCTGGTAATGATGTACGCATAGTCCATGTGGTTGCCGTATCTGCTGCTGCTAGCTCTGCTGAACACTGGTAAACCCACTCTGCCAAACTGTTACTGTGCTAGAAGTCTTTATAATACACGTATGTATAAGAGTTCAGTTCCACATGACAGGTTTCAGAAAAAGCGAGAAATTTGATGAATTCAGTTGGAAACTGATCTTAAGTGCATCCCCAATTACATGTCAGGCAAGTAAAACAAGCAGACTGCTTGTGCACTGTCACAACAGACTGATGCTCAGCAGTTAGGTTTTAGCTGACCTTTGACATTCTCACACAGCACAAAATCAGCTAAGGGGCACATCAAACAGGATGAAAGAAGGCAGACACACCGAGGTACGGGTTGCTGTTCCACCCTGATTGTTTGCCAGACATGGATTTCTTGCATTCAATGAGGTGAAATCTGTCGTGAATGGTTGACTTGATGAATCCAACCGTTGAACATCAAAATCTACCTTGCCTGCTAGAACTGCAAAAGCCCACCAACCCCAAAGCACAACTATTTCTGAGGAAGTGCCAGAACTGGTAGCTGCTAAGCACTTTCAAAAAGCATGTTCAACAGAAACAGAGAGCAAATAACGTTGCTTTTGTCATTCATAAATGACAAACAGTGGAAGTATTTGTAGCGCATGTTCAGTGGCAGTCTGCATTCTTTAGACTATTGTGGACAACACTGTAACCAGATTTCAGTCCAAACAGGCCATTGACATTTCTGCATATCAAATCAGTGAGCTTTTGTGGCTTCATCAACATCAAATGCACCACATCAGAAGAGTTGTCTGCCAAACTTCTGATGTGATGCATTTGATATCTAGGTTTTTTCCTGCATGAAGAAGTTTGGTAGAATTTTTTCCTCTTTTCTTCATTAGAGTGGACAAAGGGATCAGATCATATGAAGGCTCTCATCCAATAATATTCATTACAGTCTCCATAGCAGGAAAGAATTATACTGAGGACGTACCATAGGCGATACCAAACACAAGTCCAAGTATAATGGCTGTTACAACGACCCAAACAATGGCTCCACATGCCCGTCGTATCCACGTCCTGCCATCCCCGGCACAAAAAGATTCAGCACTGCATTGCAACAAAAAGATTCTCTCTCTCTCTCTCTCTCTCTCTCTCTCTCTCTCTCTCTCTCTCTCTCGCGTACACAAAAGAGACAAGAACTAAAATTCAAGAAAACAACGGAGTGTACTCACTTCTCCTGGTCGCCTTCGTAGTAGAAGATGGAGAAAGGGATGACGAAGAACACAAGCACGGCGTCCAGAATGTAGACCGCGTACCACAGCTGCCGCATGGGCAACGTGAAGCTACAAGCACCGACGAAGACGGAATGCTGGCACGCGTGCTGATTGGCGATGTCAGCCGGCAGCATGAGAATGGAAAGTTGCGCCACTGACAACCCCAGCACCACTACCAGTTTGGGAAAGTAAGCTTGGTTCGAGTCGTCCGGATGCTGGTAGTTCACCAGCAAGTAGACATTGAACACCACCACCAACAACGTGACCACCACTACGATCACCAACAACGCGATGTTGTAGTCCCCCATCTCAGTCTCTGTCTGTCTTTCTCTAACCCTAAAATATCACAAGTCGTCGCGTATTTTCTCGCACTCTTACGTCTTCAGCTGCGTTGATGTTGTTTTTGTCATGTGTGCACGCTCGCGCGTGATTGTTCCTCTCCGCCCGCACTGCGATCGCGTTCTTCCCGTTTGCGAGCGACGTCGTCCTCGCGAGCTTCTTCGTTTCCGTGCGAGCTCATCCGTGCACAGTGTCGTGATCGAGGAGGAGTTTTTTTTCTTTTTCCGGGCCGGGCATACAAAACTCGTCAGTCATTCAAATTTGGGAGCGCGTTTCTCGTATACATCGACAAACAAATACTCGCCACGTCGGATATATTCACTGAATGCTAACCATTTCGGGTAGATCTAAAAACTAGGCGTTAGTAATCGGGCAGAGCTACTCTACATAGCTTTTTTAACGTATTCACACCTAGAGAGAGAAAGCGAGAAGAAACGATTGGGCTGGCCAATCAAACCCTAGCGACAATTATTAGGCGAGAGATTTGAATGTAATGGGGCCCTGGGCTATCATTTGACAACGACCGCCACAACGGCTTCGTGGATGAAAGTATGCAAGTAGTGGATCTTTTTTCATCCATAAGGGCACCATAGACACCGGATAATCTGAACGCCCACTAACAGTTTAAGTTTTGCCCAACTTGGTCGGCCATGTGAAATGAGAGTGGGTCCAGACACAAAGACAAACTCCAGAGTAGGTAGGTAGGTAGTTTGGTGTGTAGCATAGTTAGGTGTGAAGAATCATTTGTGATGCTGTCTTTGGAATCATGTAGAGCTGGCCCCTGATTACTCTCTTGTGGATTGAGGCAACAAGAACTCAATTGCAAACTCCATTGCAACTGAGATTTTGTGATAATGGAGGTTCAAACCTGAGAACTTTGTGCAATTTGAGCAAAGAGAGAGCCAAGGAGGCAGCAGCTGAGGCAAATGACCAAGAACAGCAAAGGAGGTTGGAGATTGTTGGTCCAAACTTCCAGTGGGGTTAGGTGGGAAAATTAAGAGACCTTATTGTTATAAGCACTTTGCATCTTAGTAGTACTCATGTGCACCAGCTGCGATAAGAGCTTTGCCACTAAGAGCCTGCCTGATTAACAATGTTAATTTTTTGAGACAATGGATGTTTTAGTGAAGCAGGCACAACCCTTCTTCATCACTATTATTTTCCACACTAGGGCTCTCAGTCTTACTCACAGTGATGTTAGTGCTGGCATGCAACTGACCACCTGTCAAGCTTCTCCAGATTGTTTGTCCATGCATATATGGTGCAGGCCTTCCAAGAAGGAAGCATGTTGTTCACCACAGACATCAGATTTGCAGAAAAAAGCTCTAACTTTGATTTTCCTAATTACATATCTGCAGAAGAGATTTCAACACCATTCTACACTTATGGACTGAGAGAAAACGTCATATTATATACACTTCTGTTATTGAGGTCCCCCCAGAGTGCATACAGGCCAATGTGAACATTAACTAGAAGACCTAAAGACAACTCCTGAATAACCTTATTCAGAACTTGTGTCAAGTCACTGACAGTGCAGCAATTGTGGTAAGGAAAACTACCATGGGTCAGTGAGTCCTGTTCTATTTGATCAATTTGCAGAGATCACCCAAAATCAGTGGTATTATCTGCTGACTAAGTATCAGGCCCACACATGCCAGTGGCTCTACAAAGGCCAGTGAATATCACCGCCCGTATGGTTTTTTGATGCAAAAACCAGATCCCAGAAGAATTGTAAACACGGTTGAACCGGCCAAGGTGGTGCATATGCAGAACAAAGTGACAAATTCATAGACTTGATGAAGAGTGTACTCTCTGTAGGTTGCCAAGCTCAGCAGAGCCAGTGCTTGTCTTGTCCCACACAATCTTCCCTGCCACAGCCATGGTCACCACAGCGCATATCAAAGTCATTGGAACACCTGCAATGCAACCCCCTGGGAGAAGATTCACCATTGTCTGCAAAACAGTAAGACATGAAATAAGTTCATCATCTTCACACTAACTCATGGTTCAACACATCAATGGAGGTGAGAAAACAGTGTCTATAGCATATAGACAGGAGATCTGCAAAGCCTGCAAGGATATGTGACAGGAGAAGAAAGAGGGTCAGGAGTTTTACCAGGAGTGAAGCACAAAGATGCATGACAGGCAAAAAGAGCTGATGAAACTGCTTGTCACCCGCAAGTGCATTAAATGCAATCACCATTGAGAAGGTGTGAAGAAGCAGGAATCCCAGTCCCATGAATGCTGCCAAGTGAGACATTGAAGAAAAGGTTGCTAAGGAACTCCAATTTGACTCTCAGATACACATGCAATTAAGAGGACTAAACAATCTCTGCAAAGCACTCTCTCCACAGGTAGGTTAGAAGGAGTACTTAGAAAATTGTGTGATGACATGAGGTTCTCTACGTGTGTTGCAAGAAGATACCTGCAACAAGAAAGAGTGGCATGTGCACACAGCTGTCAATATAATATGTTGCAGGACCAAATGCTGGTGTAAGAAGGCTTAGACAGAAGAACACTGAGTGTGCAATTCCATGCCCTAATCCACTTGCTGTTGCCCCACCCAGAGTCATGAGTGAGAAATCATTAGTACACTCAAGAGCTACTGAAACCTCATTGAGAAGGAAGGTTCAAGCAGGAAATGAGAGAAGCAAAACAGGGGCAAAAGAAAGAAACACGCTGATTATCAACATTGTCGGATATACCAATAGCAATTTGAATCTTGTCTGTAGCAACAAGTTGTGGTTTGGAAACCTTTGCTGCCAATTTGTTCAAGAAATGTTCTACCTTCCTGCTCAAACACAACCCCACATAGTGTGTGAGTTTCAAACAATTACTGGACCAGTGAGGGAAACAGAACTTGACATTGAACTAACATCTCCTACAATGTTAGTTCATCCATTTCATAAGGCAACCAGTGTTTGGCAGGAGGCAAAGCATGATAGCATCGAGACAAGAGACTTAAAACATTACAGAGTTGACTGCAACAGCTTACTCACAAGATGACTACCTATAATGTGACTATACATGGAGCTCATGAACCAATGTGTGTTTGTGAAAGGAAGAAGAACAGAGAACAAGAAATCTCACAGGTACAAACACCAGTAATATAGCCTAACAGCCTCCTGGATCCCAACAACTGTAATAAGCAGAGGGAGGAATGTCCACACAGATCCAGGAAGAAATGCCCTCCATAAGATGGCACATGCAATCAGGCTTACAAGCCACATCATAGCACTGCAGTTACAAAGAACCTGTTTTCAGGATGACTAGTGCCAAAATTCTTTTGGAATTCCTGATCAAGTTTGACCTAATTTTCACCAGGATCATCACATTGTCGAACAGCATTGAAATTCAGACCAGTTTTCCTATCACTACTGCAAAAGGTCAGATGCAATTGTTTGAAAAACTTGCTGACTGAATCTCGGCAACAAGGCAAAAGCAGCAGTTGATTCAACTGGGCCCAACTTTCTCAAGTCACCAAAACCCTAATTCCTGGAAAATATCCTAAAGTGGTACTGCGACGAGCTTCCCCTAGCCACCACAGCTTGCATTACCAAGATTGCGACAAAAAGAAAAATGCGAAGTGAATTTGATTGCAGAAAATATATACCTGCCCAGGACAGTGAGAATAAGGAATGGTTTCGAAGCAATAACAGTGACAAACAGCGAAAACGCAGGACCCAATGCTATGAGAGCATAGCCAGTACCCCCAACTCCTGTCATCTCTTCTTATTTGGCTTCTCCTTCCTTCTCTGCCTCCTACTAGCCACTTCACCTCATTAGAGAGAAAAAAGCTTGACGAAAC
>Ga0209208_10002785_pt1 | contig 25135 bp, 29 predicted proteins | sample S1TSphfallax_3_FD_187694 | JGI IMG/M metagenome (GOLD analysis project Ga0209208, IMG submission 187694) | Host-associated microbial communities from peat moss isolated from Minnesota, USA - S1T2_Fd - Sphagnum fallax MG (SPAdes) (version 2) | ecosystem: Host-associated > Plants > Peat moss >...
TATCAATTGACCATTATTTAAAATGGGTTGAAGCTAAAACGAATGATAATCAAACATTAACAATAACTAAAATTTTATTAAAAAAATCGTATGTGAAAATATGTGCCTAGGTTTGTGCTCATTCATCATAGCAAAAGAATGGTTTGCAATGTTCATAAAGATGTTTGGAAAATTAAATTCAGATTATACATCAATTTTTTTACCAATAATGGCTAAGGTGCAATGTACAATGTTGAAAACAATTGAACAAGACCATCCAAGAAAAATTGATTGTAATGGTTGCACTTGTTAAACATGTTTTGGATTTGGGACATGCCATTGACTAACATGACGTTGGGATATTGATGCAAAGTAAAATAACAACAATATATACTATTGTTCATGGTGATGAAAAAACCTCCCAAGATGAAATTTGACAAAAAATTGAGATTATTAAGTTGGGTGATTGAATATGGAAGGGGAGCTTCATCAAATGATATAGTAGCTAATTTCAATGATGAGTCTTTTAAAAATAGGAAACATAATGAAATATTTGGAAACATTAACGAATGTAGGTTGGGTTCGCCACTTATGCAATTTGAAGAAGGTGACTAACATTTCCACAATGGGAGAAATCACTCAGGTTAAGATGAGAGTGCTAGGTAATAAGAAGTCTCTAGCTACAAATTGGGAAGGTCTACATTAGTTTGTTGGATACAATGTTAAAATAGAGTTAGAACTCCAAATATTGTTGAAGTTTCTGAAATCTACAACATATTCAAGGAGGAGATGAGAAGTAATAGGAAGAACAATTGTGGAATGGGTTCAAGAGTATCAATCTACATTGGGAAATAAGAATTCACGAGACACAATTTTTTCCAAGATGGAGCAGTTGCACATTTGACACAATATGTAAGTAAGTAAGTAAGTAAGTATGACTTTTTCATATGGTATTGTCATACCTACTTGTCACTTGTTCATTAAAAAACACAATATATTCATAATCAAGTGGAGTTCATTCTACCCTTAACTAGAGAAAGTAACCTTGAAAAAAGGACATATTCATAGAGAAAACATAGTTCTCACTATTTACAATGAACATATGCATGGTAAGTTAATTGAGAGTAGGAATTTCCAGAGGTGTTAAAGAGGTTCTTTTACATGGTAGGCTAATCGAGGGTAGTAATGTACCAAGGTGCTAAAGATCGTCTTGCATTTAACTTGTTTAAGCTCCAATTTTGGGTTGCAATAGACACTCCAGCGAAATTCATTCCTGGGTGACACTAACTCTTGTGTATGAGGAAGCAACACATATTCCAGGTGAGGAGCCAAACCCACCTTGAAAGCAAGCCATGGTTCACAACCTTGGCAAGTGTGCAAATCCACGAGATGTATGTTCAAAGGAGGAATTGGCTCAGAGCGTTTTTAGTTCTATGTAGTATTCTGCAGCTGATTGGGAGGTTTCCAAGGAAGAAAATTTGGCAAAAAAACCCAAACTTTTGGCACTAAGTTTGGATGCCAACCAAAGGATTGGTCTACTGAATCTGGGTTTTTCTTGTGACAACCTTTCAAGTTTGCACACTTTGTAGGTGTGTTGGGTCCAGCTCCCCCAGGAGAGCCAGTGAAATGAAAACTGCTACCCCAAGACTCTGGCTTCCAAGAGTAACCAACTTTGCCCACATACAAGCCCACAACAGGTCCCACAATTATCATATCATTCTACTGTCCAGTTAATTGTAATATGTACATACCCCTCCTCCAGGTACTACTGATTGATGCCTGATGAGTTGACTACCCAAGGGGAGAAAAAAGGAAAACCTTCAACTTCTTCACTGGATTTGCAAGGACAATTCTTGAAAAGGCAGAAAAAGACTGGCTAGGACAACACCCACTTTTCATTTACCCTCCTTGTTGGTATGATAGGTAAGGTAGTCTCTTCTATTTTGTCAACACTGCTTACAACAACAACAAAAAACCACACACATGAAGCAGTCCAAAGTATCCAAAGTACATACATGCATACATACATACATTCATTCATTCATTCATTCAATCATTCATACATACATACATACATACATACAAACCCCACCTAGGAGATCTGTAAGATGACAATACCTAGAAATTGAGTGCAGATTTTCAATACCCATTTGCTTGGAAGCTCAACAGGGAAGTACCTGTGTAACAAAACCCACCAAATACACACACTCAAAAACTTACTAAGAACAGGCACAGAAACTAAGGCAACAATTAAGCTGTAGTAGAAGCATAACAATGTTACACTCAACAATGTCAGGACCCCATCCATACTCACAGACATATATTCCAGTTCTCTGAAAAACATGGAACAAAAAAAGAAAATTTGATTAGTTCAAAAACAAAGGGTTCTTAACTACTACTATCCAAAAACCTTACAAAAGTTGGATCCCCAAGGAAAAAGAAAAAGAAACCAGAACCTGAAAACATCAAGGAAGCATCAAGCAAGCAAGCATGTTTATTATAAAATTTCCCCTCTCCATGATGCATTTTGGTGGCTTTTGAAAAAAGAACTTCTGCAAATTTGTGTGGAGTACAACCACTTTTCAGAAATGGCATCACACAACTTGAGAAGATTGCTGGTATCTACGAATGCATGAAATTCACATAGAAAAAGGGGTAGAAAAAAACCTTCACAGCAAATTGGAGCTAAAGGATGTGCAGCACTTGTGTGTACCATGTTGTGCTTCTGAAGAGAGAATTAAGAGAGAGAGAGAGAGCCAGGGGGCCGGTGGGGGGGGGCGGGGGTGAGCTGGAGCAGAATGCAGCAGAGAAGGTGAAGAAATTTGCCTTGTTGGGTGAAGCGAGATAGAGACTAGAGACTGTTTCATCGTCTGTGTGGTTGCTTCCAAGAGTGAGCAAGAGCTTGATTGAAAGAAGAAGAAGTGATGGGTTTGAATTCAACTTCCGGCAGAAGCAATCAACAAAGCAGTCACAGAAAAAACCCAATCAATCAGGAGAAGAAATCCCAAAGAAAAAAAAAGAACAGAGAGAGAGAGATCCTAGAGTTCATGCATAGAAAAGCAAGGAAGAAAGAAAGAGCTCGAAAGAGAGAAAGAGGTCATGATATTCTATCTCGCTGTTTGCTTCAAAATTGAGCAAGAGCATGTCCACAAGAATAAGAAGAAGAAGTGGAAGGTCTGAATTCCAACTTCCAGCAACAACAGGAGCAGCAAGAAAGACACCCGTAAGAAAGCCAAAAAAACCGCACACACGCACACACACATACACAATCAATCAGGAGAAAAAACTCAACAAAAGAGAGCTCCTCGATCGAGCTCCCTTGAGGATCTTTGATGGTACCTAGCACGAATCCTCGATGGTGGTCGATGGAAGAAGACGAAGCAGGAGAGGCCAAAGGCTGGCTGGCTGGCTGGCTGGCTGATCGGGGATTGGGAGAGGAGACGATCATCCCGCCATCCTATGGCCGGTCAAGCACAAACTACAAACCCCATGTCATTCTTCCGTCCCCCCTCACTTCCTGTCTGCCTGTCTGACTGCGTCACAAAAACGCCACACAATGCATCATTGCCCAGAGACCTAGGCAGCAGCACATTCCAACCCCTGCTGCTGCGCACTAGCGGTGAGTGGGTCGAGATGGTGGTCTACCCCACTAGGTAATAAGTACTGTGCAAACACGGCCGAGCATTTTTTTTCCCCCATTCCGTCGTCTTCGCAGGAAGGAAGGAAGGAAGTCCTCGCGAGTGTGTGTGTCTGCGTGTGCGTGTGGTCGGTCTGTTGTGTCGGAATCGTCGGATTCTGTTGTTCAAGTCTTTGGTAAGTGCCTACTAAGCCTACCCATCCATCGATCGACAGACGACGACTTTTGTCGCTATGCGTCTGGAGTCTGGACTCTGTCTGTGGTGGGAGTGGGGGAGGGGTGTGGGTTGGGGGGGGGGGCCGGGGCGGGGCCGGGCAGGGGGGCAGGGGGCCGGGCCGGGGAGGGAGGAGGGGTCTGTTGTGTGAGGGATCATTGGGTATGTGTGCGGGTTTGCGTTTGGAGCGTTGATTGATTTTTTTGTGTTTTCCGAGTATGTATTGGGTTTGATGGGCTATGATCATGATGGTGATGGTGGAATGTTTGATTATGATGGTGATGATGGTTGTGGTGATGGTGGTGTTTTGTGAAGGTGTTTGTGTTTCTTCTTCTTCTCTCTGTGGGTGATGGGTGTGTTTTGTTCTCCGGTAGTTTCTGAAGAATCTCATCAGAAGAGAAGGATTCTTGTCTGCCGAGAGACCAAAGCTTTTCTTCTTTGTTAGACTGACTCATTATCATCACAGGATGTGCCAGGGACGGAGATTGTAAATCTGTGTTGCAATTCTCAGCTGAAAGGAGGAGGTGGTGGTGGAGGAGGAGAGACAAGGAAGGGTAACGGAGTGGTGCTGCTGTGAAAGCAAAGGCGGGTTTTGGACAAACCCTGAGTGTGTGTTGCGGAGAGAGGAAGAGAGAGAGAGAGACAAAAGAGAGTTTGGGTGTGGAGAGATGATCCAGGTCGGTGGTGCATCATCATCGTCATCATCATCACCATCGCCACATGCGCTCCTCCTGGGTTTGCTGTGATTTCTTCCAGTTTTCTGGGTTTGCAGTGACGATGAAGCAATTGCCGCGACGGTACCTTGTGTTGGATGTTAGGGAGTTTGTGCGTTTGCGTTTGCGTTTGCCTTTGGGCTGCTGTTGTTGAAGGAGTGGGTGTAGTCTCTCTATCGCAAGCGGGACAGAGAGAGACACACACGAACCAGAGAGACGAAGAAGAGAATTTGGAGCTTTTCCGCTTCTTCCAAGGGCAGCAGCAGCAACGCCCATCCCTCCATCGTATGTCTAAACCCTAGGTGAATCACACGACATTCACGCAATAGATTCTTGAGCATTTGTGAGCTTGGGAAAAAACTCTTTGGGTAGACTTTCTTTGTGGCTTCATGCATACTTCCCTTGTTGCTGTGGCATAAAATCTCTTCACGGCCCTTTTGCAAGATCATCACTTCCAAGAGCCCTTTTTTTTACACTTCCCATCTCTCCCCTCAACAACAACAACAACACAGTGCACCTAGTCATCAAGAATGTATGATGAACATCTCAGAAGAGCAGCAGTTCTGTTGTTGTTTGTTGTTTGTGCCCTTTTCTTCTGCTCCTCCTCCTCCTCCTCTGGAGCAGCTTTTGCACAAGCATCATGGTTAGGTGGTTTTCATCTTTGAGAATTGGATTTGCAGCAGACACCAAGGTGTGTTTTGAAACAAAAAACCCCATGCACCTGCACAACACATGAGGTGGATGAGGATTCTCTACTTAGGAGATACATTGTGCCTGCGATGCAACGAAAGCTGGAGCTTGACACAGGGAGCAGCACTTCTTGATGATGCTGCTGATGCTGTGAGTGACAATCCAAACAACAGCAGCAGTAGCAGGAGGGCACTGAATCAAAGACATCAAAAAACAGGATTACAGATCGGTGTGGAGCAGGAAAGTAGGAATGCAATCAAGAGGGTCTAGACACAGGGGCAGGACTCGCAGGAAGAGGAGGTTGACAGAGTGGGCAGGGACTTAGTCTCATTATTATAAGAAAAACAGGGGGAGTTGAAGAGGAGATTGGCATCAGAGAGACAGTTATACAGAGAGACAGATACAGCCAGAGAGCTGGGCAAGCTCTCAGATTCACAATGCAAACACAGACACAGGTGCCTGGGCAATCTCCCGGGCCGCTGCAAAATGAAACCAGCCACAACTCTGGAATGCAAGGCTTATGGCGACGATGGCAGTCTGAATCCGATACCAACCTCCGCCGTGATGTTGTTGAGAACATGTGAGCCCATCTTCTCCTCTCTCTCTCTCTGTCTTTGTACGATTGATGTTAGAAGAAGACTGGAAGCTCTTCCCTGATTTTTTTGATACCAAGGAGCACCCCCCTCCATAGCTGATGGCATTTTCTTTATGAAACCCTTTCACTGGGGTTTGATGCCCTAGTGCATAAATGTTAGCATCAGATTGCTGGAGTGCACAGAGGCACAATCAATGATGAAGATGTTGAGAGAAAAACTCAACTGTGTTTGATTGAGTTCAGCTGGCTGCCACCAACATTGTATATGAAATGTACCAATCTTTCAATCTTTTTTGGGAGCTTCAGAAATTTGACATGGGATCCTGATATCTTTGCAACCAATTTTGTGTGGGACCTTTCAGATTGCGGCTTTTTAAAAACCGGAAGCCACATGTCACTCCTGAGTGGCAGCAAAGGCTTCCAGATTTTGTGAAACGATTGGAGGAGGCATTGTACAGAAGTGCAGCCACCAAGGTAAAATGCTGTCTTTGTTGTTGCTATCAGAAAAAGGCTGCAGTTTTCCAGGAGTGTAAAAAGCAGTCAACTTTTTTCATTGGGTGATCATGATCTTGTGATTGGGTATAGGATTCAGTGCCCTGATTTTTGGGTAGGTCACAAAGTCAGACATGTAAATTGTTTTCATTGTTGTTGGGTTTTACAGTAGGGGGTGTATGTTAATTGCTTTTTCATTGGATTTTATAGGAGGAGTATGTGGATGCTTCAACACTGGAGCAGCGGCTGCAAATAGTGACCAAGCGCTTGGTGCGAAAGCCACAGCAAGCATCTCAGGTGGTATCATCCTCAGCAGTGGGCAATATGATTCCAACCCCTGGGACGACACCTTCCAACATGATGCCAACGCCAGGCACTGGGAGCAACATGATGTCAATGCCTGGGAACAGCAGCAGCATGACACTGACGCCAGTGAGCACAGGAAACTTGATGCTTCCAGGGGGTGCTGGTGGTGGTGGAAGCTTAAGCAGCATGATGTCTCTGCCTGGGAATGGAAACAACAGCTTCATGAATCCTATGTCTCATGGAAGTGGAACAATGATGCCAGCACCAGGGACCAACATAAGCAACATGATACCAACACCTGGACATGCCAGTAACAACATGTTTGTTGGTGTATCTGGAACCAACATGATGCCTACCCCAGGCTCTGCAGGAATGAATTCTTTGGGCTCTTCCCAGCAAGCAGCAATAGGTGGTGGCCTTCGCTTGTCACAGAATGGCCTTGTAGCATCCAGCATGGGAATGGGAGTCAGTAACCAAATGATTCCTACACCAGGTTTGACCTCGTCACAGGGGATGAGCATTTCACCTGCACCATCGTCAGCCGGTCTTCCTGACATGAGTGGGGTAACATCTGCACAATTGCAGCAATATGGGGGTGGTGGTGTCAATGATCACTATCGTGGGTTGAATGGACACTTAGGAGGGGGAAGTGGAGGAGGAGGCATTAGCAGTAGTGTTCAGCGCAAGTCCACCTCATCCTCAATTGGATTGGTCAATGGAGGGAATAGTAATGAGTTGATGCTGCCCAATGGGCAGCACCTGATGAATGGGAACACTGTCTTGCATAATCCTGCAAGCTATCCCAATGCATCGCAGTACTCAAATGTACACCTCCAGCATCAGCAGCATCCGCAGCGTCTGACGACGCAACAACAGCGGCCCCCAAACCTTCGCATGCGTATGTTCTCTCCCTACCTGCCTCCCTCCCTCAGCCTTCCTCGACATGGGCATGTGCACACAAATGCCACTCTTTGTCTTGCAGGTAGTGTCATCCACTGAACCATCTGTCATCACCCCCTGAAGTCATTGTTATTGTATTGCAGGGGATAGCTATGCCATGAATGCTGCAGACCTTGCAGGATCAGGGAGCTTGTTTTCTGCAGTGCAAGGACATGGACTAGCTGGAAACAACTTGGGTATGGAGTCAATGATTTCACCATCAATGAAGATGATTCCAGTGCAAGGATTTCCGTCTGCACAGCCAAGCTTGCAACAGACGAACCAGCTGCAGCAGCAGATACAACGCACAGGCCTTCACCAAAACGTGATGTACAATCCAAGGGGCCAACAACAGCCACAACAGCCACAACAACAACCGCAACAGCAGCAGCGGCAAATTCCGCAGCTTGCCAGATCTCAACCAATTTATGAGTCCCAGCAGTCTTCAGGTCTTGCTGGTCCAAGACAATCAGGGGTTAGTTTACTGAAACCAGTTCTCTTCATATCTGTATATGTCCTTGTCTTGCAGATACTTGCTGCAGAATGCTTGTGAATGTCCAAATTAGCTGAAATTTACCTTCATGAATGCAGCATGAACAGGCTTTCCAACAATCCGTATCACAGCACATGCAACAGCCAACACCAGGATTTCCACACCAGCAGCATCAAAATATGCAACAGCAGCGACAACAGTCTAGTCAACAGCAGCAGCAACAGCAGCAACAGCAGCAACAGCAGGTGAGAGAAATGCCTGTTGAGTGTAGGGTTTGTCTTCCTGCAGTTTCCTTAGCTATATAGCAATCCTCAGAGGCCTTGAAACTTTTCTTCTGTCTTTGAGATGCTAATTTGAACAAGAGTGACAGGGTGCACAAGCTCAGAGGCAGCATCCAGCAGCATCCCAGCAACAGCCCACTCATCAGTCCAAGCCTGCTTCACAACAGCACCATCTTGTAATGCAGCAGCAGCAGTGGCAAGGCCAGCACAACCAGCAGCAGCATCAAGGCCCTCCTGGACAGCTGCCATCACAGTCTCCATCCCAGAAGCAACCACAGCAGCAAGCTGCTCAGGGGCTTCACTTGCAGCAAGTTGAGCAAACCACCACTGCCCAAGGGTCACTGCAAGAGCAGCAGCAACAACCACCACTGCAGGTCTCAGTCCAACAGCAAGGCCAACAGCTACCAAAACAAGAAGAGGGTGTCAACAGTTCAGCTCTTTCTCCACCGATACAAAGTACAGTGCAAACTGGGAGCAGTGCAAATGGGAACTTGCCCCCAGGTGGATCTGGTGGGCCTGGTGGAGGAGCTGCTGTGGACGCTCAGCGACAACAGCAGTACTCTAAACAACAAAGATGGCTGCTTTTTCTGCGTCATGCCAGCAAGTGCACGGCTCCTGAAGGCCAGTGTCAAGTCACACCACACTGCAGCATGGCTCGGCAGCTGTGGACCCACATTGTGTCATGTCGGGATCGAGAGTGTACATACAGCCGATGCAATGCTTCTCGTACCCTCCTCCACCATCACCAGCACTGTCGGGATCCACGATGTCCAGTTTGTGGACCTGTGCGTCATCAGGTCATGAACCAACAGCGGATGCAAGCCCAGCAGCAGGGAGGGGGAGCTCCAGCCACCACCAGAGTCACCCCAGGTGGAAATGCGGCTGGAAACATTTCATCACCAGGTGGATTGTCTTCATCTCCTCCAGGAGCTGTGGTCACAGAAGATGGTGAGGCACAATCACCTCCTGCAAAGCGAGTGAAAATGGAGCCCTTGACAGTTACGCCTGTTGTGCAGTCACCTCACGTGCAACAAAACACTGCTGTGGCACCTGGCAAGTCAGATGTTTCCTCTGTGACAGGCCCCAAACAGCACACATTGCCGCACCCTCAACAGTTGGCAAAACCTGGAATACAAACTGTTGTCAAAGTAGAGAGTGTTGTGAATCCCTCACAGTCCTCACAAGGAAGTATACAACCGAAACTCAATGGTCCACAGCATCGACAGGGACCTTCTGTGAAATCAGAAGGTCTAAGCCTGGTGAAGGAGGAGGTACAATCAGCTGCTGTTGCCAGAACCAGTACTCATGGTGCTGGTGGAGCAGGTGTGGTCCCTGATCCTTTGAAGCCTGAACCTGCTAGTGCAGAGAGCTCTGTGCCATCTACCACAGTTCCCTCAACATCAAAGACTGGGAAGCCAAAGAATCTGGGCACATCCTTGACAGAGTTGTTCACTCCTCAGCAAATCAGGGAGCACATCATTGGCTTGCGTCAATGGGTGGGCCAGGTGCCATCTCCCATCTCTGTCTCCATCTCTTCGCTTCTCCTGTAGAATTTTTTTCTCAATCCCACAACTGAGTTTGGGTGCATTATTCTCAAAAGGCATGCCTGAGGTTTTAGCTTCATGTTGTGGGTGTGCACAGAGCAAGGCTAAGGCTGAGAAGAACCAGGCCATGGAGAATCAAATGCATGAGGGTGCATGCCCACTCTGTGCTGTTGAAAAGCTCACCTTTGAACCACCTCCAATCTATTGCACAGCTTGTGGGGCTCGCATCAAGAGAAATGCATATTATCACACTACTGGCTCAGGTGACACCAGACATTATTTTTGTGTACCGTGCTACAATGATGTGCGGACAGAGAATGTTGAAATGGAAGGCCAGACATATCCCAAATCAAGGTTGGAGAAAAGGAGGAATGATGAAGAGACAGAGGAAGCAGTAGGACCTTGTACCCAACCTTTCATTTTTCCTTGGTTTGCATTGGCCCTTGGTTTTTGTGCCCAGTTAGTTTGGTTGCCAGTAAGAGCTCTGGTTAATGAAGGTCCTGTCTGAATTTGCAAAAGAGATCAATTGATTGTGCCACAATGTAGGATTTTATTGGAATGTGGTTGTCGACAGCAGAAGTTAGGGTACTACAAGAAGAAGCCTTGTTTGCAAATGCTTTCAGTCATGAGCTCTGCATATGATGATCTGACTCACAAAGGACTTCTTCTGGTATCCAGTGGGTGCAATGTGACAAATGCAACTTATGGCAGCATCAAGTATGTGCTCTCTTCAATGGTCGTCGTAATGAAGGTGACAGTGAGTACATATGCCCAGAGTGTTGCAAGGCAGAAATGGAAAGGGGTGAACGGAAGCCTTTACCCCCTTCTGCAGTCCTGGGTGCTTTGGATTTGCCAAAGACTCTCCTCAGTGACCATTTGGAGCACCGTTTGGCAGTCAAGCTTAAGCAGGAGCGCATGGAGCGTGCTAAAGCACAGGGGAAAACCTTCAATGAGGTAAGTCCAACTCTTTGTCACTTACATCTTGCACTCACTCATTCTTCTTGTTGACCCACAACCATGTGTGCGCACACTGCAACCCACTGTGTGTGACAATCTACAATTCAATGACTGCATGGTGTATATATACATAACTCTCAAATTCTCAAGAATCTGCTGCTATGTATATGTTACAGGTTCCAGGAGCAGAGGCTCTGGTTGTCAGAGTGATATCTTGTGTAGACAAAAAGCTGGAGGTGAAGCAGCGCTTTTTGGAGCTTTTCTCTGAAGAGGATTATCCAAGTGAATACCCATACAAGTCCAAGGTATGTCCATGGTTACAGATAGTTTTACAGAAAGCTTCTCCATTTTGCAGCGCTGCAGATAAAAACAGTATTTGCATTGAAAACAGTATTTTTACAGGTGGAAAACCTTGATGATGGGTTAGGTTTTTGATGAAATTTTTTTCTGCTGTTTTCCAGGTGGTGTTGCTCTTCCAGAAAATAGAAGGTGTGGAAGTCTGTTTGTTTGGAATGTATGTTCAGGAGTTTGGAGTGGAATGCTCCCTTCCAAACCAGCGGCGTGTATACCTGTCATACTTGGATTCTGTGAAGTACTTCAGGCCTGATGTGCGAACTGTTCGTGGAGAGGCATTGCGCACTTTTGTCTATCATGAAATTCTGGTAAAAGCTGTCCTGCACCAAGAAGTCAATAACCAACAAGCCAGACACAAAGATTGTGTGTCCCATTGTGTTTGCATCAATCACTTGTGGTTCTTTGTGTTATTTTCACCAGGTGTTATGGTTTGTGTGTGCAATATGGATGACATCGAGATACATACATTGTGGTTATTGGGTTTCAGATTGGTTATCTGGATTACTGTCGGAAGCGAGGTTTTAGCAGTTGCTATATCTGGGCATGTCCACCTCTCAAAGGAGAGGATTACATTTTGTACTGCCATCCTGAAATTCAGAAGACACCCAAGTCTGACAAGCTACGTGACTGGTATTTGACAATGCTACGAAAAGCATCTGCAGATAACATTGTGGTTGATGTTACAAATTTGTATGACTTCTTCTTTGTTTCAACGGGTGAATGCAAAGCCAAGGTATAACTCACTTTGTTTCTTGAGTGTTAGCCTTCATATTTCACTTGTCTCTTATATTGATATCTCTGGAATGTCTTGTTATAATTTTGATCACAGTTTTTGTTGTTGCATTTGTGTCATCTGCTTTTGTTTTTCTTTGCAAAAGTGGATGTTGTTGAACCCCTAATTGGATCTGCTGGTTGTGATTTGGTTGCAGGTGACTGCAGCTCGATTGCCATACTTTGATGGGGATTACTGGCCTGGTGCTGCAGAGGACATGATCATGCAGCTGCAGCAGCAGGAGGAAGATGGACGCAAAAATGCACTAAAGAAAGGCAAGACAAAAACATCAACCAAACGTGCCTCCAAGGCAGTTGCTCAAGCAGAGATGGCGAGCAATGCCTCTAAAGATACTCAACTTATGCATAAGGTATTATTGTTAATTTCACCACCAGAAATTCTCCCCATAAGAAGAAGCTAGTGTTTATTCTCAGTTCTTATGAAGACGTTGATTGTGCAGAAATGCAGTTGTTCACAGAAATGGTGAAAGCAGTTGACCTGTCTAATTTCTCTTTAATTCTGGACATATTTGATGCAGTTGGGCGAGTCAATATTTCCAATGAAAGAGGACTTCATCATGGTGCATATGCACCATGCTTGCTCCCACTGCCGCCTCTTCATTGTTTCTGGCCGCCGATGGGTCTGTGGTCAATGCAAAAACTTCCAGCTTTGTGATCAGTGCGTACTATCTCTCCTTGGCCACTTGTGAACCTGAAAACTTGATAAAAGTGTGTTTGTGTTCTTTCCAAACTCTGCAACAGGAAACAAATGTGAATTTGTGAAGTTGGATTGACCCATTTCACATGAGCTGGAAATGTGTTCTTGAAATTGATCTCTCTTAAGAAGCAATGTATGTAAAATTTCAGGTGTCACGATGCTGAACAGAAGCTGGATGAAAGGGAAAGGCATCCTATTAGCAGCAAAGATCCACATCCTCTCCAGCCGGTATACTTCATGTCTCCAAGACCCATCACCCTCTGGTCTTGCACCCCTGCTGCTGCTCAGCAGTTTGTTGCATTGAACTCAAGATTTTGTCTTATCTGCATTGTTTGAGGCAAGAATTACATAGGAGCAATGGTTTGTGAGGTGCAGGTAGAAGTGGATGATGTGCCACTTCAAACAAAGGATAAGGATGAGATAATGGAGAGTGAGTTCTTTGACACAAGGCAAGCTTTCTTAAGTTTGTGCCAAGGCAATCACTACCAGTATGACACACTCCGGCGTGCCAAGCACTCCTCGATGATGGTGCTTTATCATTTGCACAATCCAACTGCACCCGCCTTTGTTGTCACATGCAATATGTGTAGCCATGACATTGAGGCAGGACAGGGCTGGCGATGTGACATCTGTGCTGACTTTGACCTTTGCAACAATTGCAAAGGCTTGTCAAATCACCCACATAAGCTTACTCCTCTTACTGAGCGTAATGCTCAAAACAAGGAAGCTCGGCAACAGCGGGTGTTACAGGTCAGACAGTTTGTTCTTTTATTCTGCATCAGGGATAGACCAGGTCTATGTCTGTGGTGTGGGCCTGTCCAAAGAGCTTTGATTCATTCATGCTTAAGACACAAAAAAGGTTCAGCACTTTTGGGTAGTGGCATGGGTACCTAGCGGTCTTTGTGATAATGATGTGATTACTGTTTGGGTGAATGATGTAAAACAGTTGCGGAAGATGCTGGAGTTGCTAGTGCATGCGTCACAGTGTGGTTCTGGTACTTGTCAATACCCAAAGTGTCGGAGTGTGAAGGGACTATTCCGGCATGGTATAAATTGCAAAATTCGTGCTTCTGGAGGTTGTGGCAACTGCAAGAGAATGTGGTACCTTCTGCAGCTCCATGCTCGCTCTTGCAAGGAATCTGGATGCCGGGTTCCACGTTGCAGGTATGGTGTTCTTGACTCAGCAGCCCACTTTGTCAGCTGGGCATGTATGTCAATTGACTTCTCTGGAGATGTGTGATTTTCCTGACTTTTGCAACGTTATAGTCAGAACCTGGAATCCTGAAATGGATACAGGAGGAAAGGCTTGGATTTGCAAACACTTTTGTGTTTGGATATGACAGCTGATTGCATTGTATTTAGTTTGGAAGTTTCACAATTGGTCCCACAACTTGTGGATGTGGCAGGGATTTGAACGAGCACCTAAGGCGCCTGCAGCAACAGGCAGAGTCACGACGTCGAGTTGCGGTCATGGAGATGATGAGACAGCGTGCAGCAGAAGCTGCAGGCAGCAATAGCTAGAGCTACTGCAATTCACTGACGCTTGTCTATATTTTGTGGAGAGAGCCTGAAGAGAGATTTTGCAATTGTCTTCCCGCTTCTCAAGTGGGATTGGAGCTCAGGCAGTCTCTCTGTTGCAGCTCTCCATCTCAAGGAGCTACTTATGAAGTGCAATGGAAAATGTGAGGAGTAGCTTCTGGAGGTTGATTTTTTTGACAGGCTTGGTTGGTTTCAGTTTGTGAAGAAATGGCAGGTTTGTGAAGCTTGTTGTCAGCTTGGATTGGATGAAAGCCATCGAGGGCAGTGGGTAGGAATTGCCTTGTCCCCTTTGTGTGATTTGTAAATTGTTTGAAATTGGAGTTTTGGGCAGATGCCCAGAGTCATGGCAGAGCAAGGTGAACTTATAGTCTCTCTGTTTTGGAGCTGGCTAGCTGGTGCTATTTACGTTAGAAAGATTACAGATGGAGAGACTGATAGACAGGCTTATTCAGACAAGCTGATTCAGACAGCCTTTATTCATTGGCCCTTGCTGTGGTGCGTGCCCCATTTGCTGGTCCTTATATACAGACGACAGTTGCAGTGTGGCACTGTCCCCAACTGAGAGGTGTGTGTTGCTCCACAAGTTCTAGTTTTTCCTCTACCACACATGATTTCCTCCTTTTGAAACTTTCTCTCGGAGGATTTTCTTCTGCTTGCCAGACAGTTTTCTCAAGATTGTACAGGATTCTCTTCATCCCTTCCTAATGTGAGTTCAGAGGGAAATTTCAAGTTCTTTAGTTTTCAGAAAACTTGTCTGTGACCAGACTTGTTGGCTAATTGGCTCAAGCTGCTTGCCAAACAGTTCACATTAGCCTGTGCTGCAGTGGTTGACCTTTCGGTTTTGGATTTGAGCTATCATTCTTGACCTCTTTTCAACTGTGGTTTTCCCCACGTTTTGTGCAGACAGAGATCCCTTCACATGCAAAATGGACAAGATTTGGGTGAAGAACCGGAAAAACAGAAGGGGAAGAAGAGGATGGCAGCAAATCCATAAAAAATATCCCAGTGTTTGACGGGCAAGCTACAGATTGAGATGAAATTTCCAGATTTGTATACTACCTTTAGATGTCCTGATCTGATTCAATTTGTTTCCTTTTTTCCCAATCTCATAGCAATAAAATGCAGATTGTTTTTTTTTTCCTCCTCTTGAACATTTTGTGCTTTGGTGGAGCAAGTGGTGGGGGCTTAGTTGCTGCACTACTGCTGACTATAGAATTCATGTCAGTTTTAAAGCTGGGATGTGATCATTGTCCATTCTTCCTCTCAAAATGTGGAAAACCTGAACTCTCTGTGCATTTTTCTTATTTCTTTTCTGTAGTCAATGTGAGAAAGCCTTGTTACTCTCTTATTGCCAAAGTTGAAATTGTACTGTTCTACTTTTGTATGTTGTCTACGAATCTGTCAGTGATTTTGTATGCATTCTGGCAATCAAGAGGTTACCAGTAAGGATTGAAAGCCGTCTCTTGAGTACTAGCCAACATTGCTAGTTCTCATTTCTTGTTTTCTATTTTGTTTAGGCTTTTTCATTTTTTCTTTGTACCATGTCTTTTTCTTCAAGTTGTGCTTCTTCTTTGATGGGTGATGACTATAGCGCTTTGTCAAATATCAATGAGATGTTTGGGGCTGTATGCATGCATCATCAAATTGTGTTTGCAGTTACAATTGTGATTGTCACCATGGGAAGTATTCAATGCAAATGAATTGGAGATGCGTGTTGGGTAGTTGGTGGACCAACATGTGAGCGTTTGGGATTGTGCTTGGCACAAATGTGAGAAACTCTAGTTTTGCTCAAGACCTTGACAAATATATATTGAAAATTTCAGCATTTCTGAAAATAATGTAATTAGTGTCAAAATTGCCAAGGTATTATTATTACAGAATAACCTTAAATTTGCCAATTGGGTCTTGGTTTTGAAATTAACAACTTAATTATGAAATCATATATGTATTTATTTTTGACAAAAAACTACACACTTTCTTTTGCAATGAACTTTTGAGATTCAAAAAACAAGGATTTGTATCTTGATTGGAATTTTGAATAATTATGATTTTGCCAAAGAATTTCATTTCAAATGAATGGGAATGATTAAATATGTCATATTTTATTATTTAAAGAGCCCATATATGAACATATTATCTTGAAAACCTTAACAAAAACATAATTATGAACTTCTACATGAGTAGAATTAAGTTTTATTTTCAGAAGTCCCTTCAATCTTAATTTTTCTTCGTTTTGATTTTTTTTCTCAACAAAACATGTTTTTGAACAATTTACTTGGGTTGTTGTTATGAGCCTTGTGGACATGTTCGTGTGCAATAGTTTCATTATTTGAATGTTTTTGTATACATGGGCTTGTTAGGTGAGGGTTAATGTATGGTCTAATTTTTTCTAGTATGTAAGGGTTAATAATCATATCAAGGCCTTTTAATATTTTTGTCATCACTCACGTTATCAAGATGCAATTTAAAAGGTTTAAGGTTGATGGTTTTAACTAAAAGGTGTTCTTATGTTGTTTTAACTTCTAGTAAATTATTTTGGAATTTTCACATTATTTTTAATATAATTACTTTTTCCATACCTTATAATGGGGAATAGACAACAAATCTCATTTCTCTAAGATGTTTTTTAACGTATTGAAATTCATAAAGTGATTTTTGAGAAACCCATCGAGTTTTGGTATAATTAATTGCTAGATTAATAAGATGTGCTAGGGGATTAAATTTTTTTAAATGCAAGCCATCATAAACACACATTCTTGTAAACAACTCATATGTAATGACAATAAAACAAAATGTTCGTACAAAATTTAATCTTCCAACAATGTGAGTATTATAAGTAAATGAAATGTCAAGTATAAGATGTAGGGATGAAGTACATGCCAAATATGCCAAATAGAAGAAAGGAAAAGAGAAAAGAGAAAAATCAATAGAATTACTTAAACTCCTAGACCTTAATGTGAGAGATCTTCGTAAGATCAAGAACTTGAGATTCTATAGAAAATGTGAACAATGCATTTGCTTTTTTGGTCGAATGGTAATGGATTGATGAGATTGGACTTTGAAGGAGTGACAATGCCAAACATAGGAAAAGAATTGTTGTCAAGTCACAAAAAGGTAAATGTTTCAACTTCACTTTGAATGGAATTGAAATTAAAAATTGTTTGGCTTGAAATGAAAGGAATTAATAAAAGTTGGATTTGTAAGGAAGGGAGATTGAAAGGGCTTGACTTGAAAGGAAGTGAATTTGAAAAGGTTTAGCTTGAAAGGAAAGGAGCTTGAGAACTTGAAATGGTTTGGCTTGAGATAATTTGAAATTTTTTGAAAAGAAAGGAGCTTGAAAGGGTTTCACTTGAAAAAAAAGTGCTTGAAAGGGTTTAACTTGAAAAGAAAGGAGCTTGAAACAATTTGATTTTTTAAAAAAAGAAGTTTAGTTTGAAAGAACAAAAATTTGAATGTTTGAAATGGTTTAGTTTGAGAGGATGAGAGTTTGAAAAAGCTCAAATTGAAAGGAAAGGATATTTGAAAGCTTCAACTTGAAAGGAAAGAATTTTGAAAAGATTTGACTTGAAAGGAAGTTTGAAAGGGAACTTGAAAGGAAGGGATATTGTAAGGCTTCAACTTGAAAGGAAACAATATTAAAAAGGTTTGGCTTGAAAGGAAGTTTGAAAGGAAAGGATCTTGTAAGGTTCCAACTTGAGAAGAAAGAACTTGGAAAAGGTTCAATTTGATAATAAGTGTGATAATGAGCTTGAAAGGATTCAATTTGAAAGGAAGGGAGCTTGAAAGCTTGAAAGGCTTTGGCTTGAGAAGAAGGGAGTTTGAAAGTTTAAAAGGGTGACTTTACAGGATTAGAGAAAATTTGAAAGGATTAGATAAACTTTGGCATTGAATAAAAGAAAGCTCATGTGAGATTTTGTGAAAAAGGCCTTATGGGGATTATGATTGAAAGCTCAATCTTTGTGTTGCATCTTCATAGGTTCATAATGTTTATTAACAACATGAAAATATACTTGGGTTGTAAATTGCCTATAGGCTTTGAGGGAATGACAATGGCAAACACAATGGAAGAATCATTACCAAACCACATAGAAATAAATGTTTCACCATAGTTTTGAATGGAGTTAAAACTTTAAAACATCATTGCCTCTTTTACAATTATTTGTTCATGGACCTTAATACATTTTTTATTTTAATTTACAAGTGGTTACCTTGTAAAAAAAATTGGTTCAAGGAAACCAAGGTCCTATTCAAAACCAACTTGATTTGGATTTCAAATCATGTGGAAATTCAAAACATGGGTAAGTTCAAGACAAATGAGATACTAAATAAATATAAAATGGCAACCAAGACCAAGGCCAAAATGAACATTCCCCTCTATCACACGATATTCATGCATTTTACCAAACATTAAATATTGTAGTACTTGGGTAGCTTTGGCAATTTTTTGTCAAATAATTAATTTAATCTATAATTTTTGGATTAGTAGCTACCTTTTTATTTTTGAAAATTTTGGCATATGTGTATAGTGTAATACAATTCGTTAACTTTTTTAAGGTATTTCACTATATTAGTGGTCAAATGGATGTAAAGTAATTGATTTGGTCAGGTAGGTCCTTGGTTCAAAACTAGTTGGCAACTTGAATGTGTTTTTGAAAATTTCAATAGAAAGGACTGAATTTTTTTTTTGGAAATTTTCGGCACAATTGAAAATAAGTTAATTTATGCCAAAGCTGCCCAAGTATTACAATATATACATATTGAAGATGGAGTAGGCTTTCAAAATGAAATGCATGGAGAGAAAAAAAAGACTTTTATGTCTCCCCCACAAATTAACAAGGACATGAAAAGAGATTGGAAGACCATGAAAATTCCTTGAGCATTTTGTGAAAAATGACAAACTTAAGGAGTTCCTAAGGAAACATATGGACCTTGAAAGATCTTCAAACAAAACATTCTTCATGTGAGATGGGAAAGCTGCAAGCACAGATTCCCTACATTGAATGAATCCATCTAAATGAAGAGGCATGACGCAATGTAGTGTATTTGATAGTTTTTGACAATACAAGCAAGCTTGTAGAGCTACTAATTGCCATAACATATTTGAACAAGTAAGGCATTTACACATTATTGAAACCATTCAATTATTGATTTTTTTACATGTATTGAATAACAATGTCTTGTGTTACAAGTCAATGGAGTTGGACCATGTCAAGCCCAACTTCATCCATGACTTTGCTTGCATTTGAAATATCAAACAAATACCCTTCAAACAATTAAAGGATGTGATCCTTCTAAAAGTGTATAAGAATTGCAAAATGAAGTATAAGAAAACATGGTACTCTTTGATGCAAAAGGTGTTTTTGAGTACATTTACAAGGTCAAGAAATCTTCAAACTTGTATATTCCATTCTCAATGTAAAATTGTGAATATTCATTCAATTAAATGCACATTCTTTTCCCAAAGGAGATTTCTACAACAAGTGATATTGTGGTGAAATTATATTTAGGAGGAGGTGCTTAATCCAATGATGCATTCAACTAGGATAGATACCCTAATGGAAAAATCCATGGAATAGGTTCAAAAGTACAAGTACACATCTTTCACAAAACATTTCCCAATGTGTCCTAATTTTGGGGGAAATGTATTGAAAAAAATCCAACACCATTATGACATGAATTCCAAATTTGAAATGTTGATGAAAAAACTATAAATGTACAACATTTGTGAATAGCTAAGAGAAAGTCAAATGGCTCAAGCTTTGGAATGAATCAATAGTACTTTAAAAGTTAAAGAATTTTCCAAAACATGGCTTCTCAAATTCTATCTTTGATAAGTGGTTGCATAAAACCACTATTTAGTATAAGGTTAATGAAAGTGTTTATCATTATTCTATAATTTTAGGGTTAATAGTGTGAGACATAATAATATATTAACAATTGGTGATGTGAATTTATGTAGCTTGAGGTGGAGGTGCAAAAATTAATGGAATTCATTATCTAGGACCTTGGAATGTCCATCATGGACACATTGAATATGTTAAGTTTTTCAAACTATATCAACCAATGAAGGTTTGAGATTTGGGAAATTGGCTTTTTAAGGAGTTGAAGTCAAAAAATGTTATTAAAAAACACAAAGCATAGGATTTACAAGTCATGTAGGAATAGAGGCTATGAAGTGATTACTATATAGGATGCAAATGAGATCAAACAAGCTAATGACTTTACTTTATAAAAGGACTGCATGTCTTTTTGTCCAAGAATAACTTGTTCGTACAAATGAATTTTTGAACTTTCAAAAAAAATTGTTAAACTAAATGTTCATAATTTTCCAATTTAAAAGACATGTTTTTTTGTTTATAATTTTTGAATATATGTGAATTCTCAAAAGTGTGTTGATTCCTTGTAAATTCTATTTTTAAAAAATTGATAATAATTTCAAATCATAATTTATAATTAATTTTAAATTTTAAATTTTTTTGGTATAATAGACTATAAATTTTCTTAACAAATCATGTACATTATACCCCATTTATATGTGGTAAAAGACTTTTGAAGTTCTAAAACTTTGGATCAATTTTGGAAAGTTCTTTGAGTTTTTTCAATTTTAAGTTTTCACATATTTTAAAATATGAGTGTTTTTTTAATGTGGCTAATAGGTTTTTAACTTCTTAATTTTTTTCCCATCAATTTTTTAATATTATATGAGTCCATTTGATAGTCCTTTGTAAAATTGATTGTTTCTAATGCACTAGTTATTATTTTCAAAGCATTTAAATTGAAACTTAAATTAAAAAAATTATCAAATGGATTTCTGATTTGAATTCCTTGACATTCATATGAATTAAAAAGGAAAAATTTGCTATGATTGTCATGGTTTTAAATGGTAAAACATAAATATTTTTTCAATTTTGATTTTTTTTTTCATTGTCTAACATCCTCTTTGGCTCATTTGATTGTGATTACACCCTATAGGTATAACACACCCAAATTTTCATTTTTTATCTTTATATATATTCACATTCATTCTTTTACAATTTCAGTTTTCAAAATTCAAAAAGGCCTAGGATGATGGTCATTCATTCATCCCCTCTTAAATAATTTTGTTGACAAAATTTTAAAAGCCCAAAATGATGGTCTTCCTTTCCATTTTTATTTTTTAATTTTGTTCATTTTTACATGCCTTTTTGCATAATTTTAGTGCTAAAATTTAAAGGATGGTTTTCCTTTCCCTTTCCTTTTTTTCTTTTTCTATTTCTACATCCCTTCTTGGCATAATTTCAATGCCAAGATTTTTAAAAGCCCAATATGATATTAATGCTTTCATATTTTTTCTAGATCCCTTTTTGTATAATCTTAATGAAAAACTTAAAGAGCCTAGAAAGGTGGTGTTTCTTTCCATTTATTTTTTCTTTAGTTCTAGATCCCCTTTTGCATAATATTGGTGTCAGATTTTTAAGCAACCTCAAATAATGGTCATCCTTTCATTTTTGTATTTTATTTATATATTAAAAATCTCTTCTTGCATAATGTTGATGCAAAAATTTAAAAAACCAAGAAGGATGATCATTTTTTTTCCTTTTTATGTCCTTACATCCCCTTTTGGCTTAATTTTCACGTTCTAATTTCCTTGATGATGTATAATTTCATGTAATTAATTTGGAATGGTAATAGTTATGTTTGAAGGGGAATGAAGTATAATTGATGAATATGGATGTAATTGTTTTCATGGATATAAACTATGCCACATGGAACTTTTGATGATGTGACAAAATATTTGAATTTGTAAGAGGATATTCTATCCATGTTAGCAAAATCTATCATAAAGTATTATATCAATTTGGATGGAATATTTTATCAAAGTTCACATTCATGTTCACCAAATATCAATTAAACCAAACTTTAACACAAGTTGAAAGGTTAGAATTCACATGACATATATAAAAATTTATTTTCAACATTCACTAATTTCTCTTTCATCAATTATACTTTGTCAACCATTGGTATATTCCATTAGTGAATTTTGAAGCCTTCAAAAACTGGGATTATTGTTTTCTAAATCCAAAAAATTATGAGAAAAATTAGTTAATGTATAATAATTGAATCATAATCAAAATTTTAAGAATTGAAAACTGAATTAAAAAAAACCCCACATTGTTTATATTCACCTCGTTTGGTGCATACTAGAATTCCAAAGTCTCAAAACCTTCAAGCTTGATTGACTACTAATGATACCTTCTCATGACTTCCTTGTGGACTTGTCCATCCCTCCTTTTCATGGTTTGCTTCCTGAACATCCCTAAAGGTCGTGTGAGTTTTCATTATTTAATATGTTGCATTACCAATTTCTTAACATATACTTGGTAGTTTAGTTTTTTTCACTAACATATGAACAAAATTGTCCATGATTTTTTCCCTATTTAATTTCTTAAGCCATTTAAATTCTTTTTATTTATAATTTTAATTTTCCAAAAGGCATTCCTCCTTTTTCTACCTTTGCTTTTTCCTCACCTCCCTTTTGTTCCTCAATGAACCTTCCACAAGCCTTGGGGTTCCTCATAAGTTGTGAAGTCCATCCATTCTTTGGATATGAAATAAAATCTCCTGAAGGAAACAAAGAGAGGAGATAGGAGGATAACCATAATTGCTTGTATCCCCCACTACAAAAACACATTCTTCATATTGCATTCCTCCTTTGCAAATGTTGTGAGATCAAGCTATGTATGCCTTTTTCATTTCCTCTCCTCTTGCTCTCCCTCCTCCATTCTACCATCAAACAATCACATCCTTCAATTATAACATCTTCTTCATGATTAGCTTCAGAGTATTGCCCTTGTTGTTTACTTAAAATTTAGTGCATTTGTATGTCTAAAGAACAAGTTGTCCTTATCTTCAAGTCTTCATTGTTTGAAGTATTATCATCATCATTTCAAGTATGTTAACCCTTTTCTTCTTATGCTCTTGGAGCCTATGATGTAGATTTGTCTTCTCACTCCTTGTTATGCACAAAATGCTTTGCATTCAAAGCTTCGTTCACAACCATGTGGGCATGTTGTTCGCATCCTTCATCCTCCCATTGTCATCATCTTTTAACAAGGATTTTCAATGTTGCTTAGAGCTTCCTTTGTTTCTTTTTCCTCCTCCTTATTCTTGGCATTGCTTTTTTGTACCCAAGATTTTTTCAATCTTTTGAAGAAGACCTTTCTTGAACCTTGTCTCCAATTTGTAACCCTAATCTAGACTTGTAAAACCTTAACTTACCATTCCTTGATTTTATAATTCATAACCTATATTTTTTATGATTAGATTTTTTCAAGATTTGAACCTATAACCTATTGCGTACTAAAGTAACCAAAGAATTACAAACTCATTTATGTATTTAATTAGGTCATTTAAAAAAAATCGTATTTATTTAAAAATCTTTTAACTTTCAAAAATAATTTTTTGATCATAATCAATAATGGGCACTAGTTAATAACCAGGGGTTTTTTTTTTCCACTTTGTGATACCAAAATTTGGTGTATTTTCCCAAAATACTAATTTACACTTAAAAAACAAAGAATTTCCAATTTTTTTGGATTTCTTTTGAAAAACAACATTGGTAACAATTGTGATTATTTGTATTTCTTATTTGGTTTCAAACTATTGTAGTTGTGATGAGTAATAACATTCTTTTGACACATTAGGTTCCAGTGAAAACGCATTTTCTATTGAAGAGGTGTTTTGTGTGGTGCAATGGAGATGTTCTCATATAATTGGTTATATTTTTTGAAACTTTCTTATTAAGTCTATTTTGTTCCAAGGTGTTCTTTTTCTTCTCTCTCTCTTTCTCTATTCCTAAGTCATCTTCATAACAAAGGTCTTTGTAAATGAATTTTGTTAGTTTCTAAAATTCCACAATTTAAATTTTTTTTCATGTCATCGAAACACAAAAACCATTAACTCTATATAAGCCTATATAAGCTTAATTTCACGAGCTTCCTAAAACAATATACTTCATGTAAAAACAATGGATCAACGCAATTTGGCTAATCACAAAATGAAACTTTTTGGGTTTTTTTCTTCTAATACTTGGGCAAGTACACAATTAAAAAACAAAAAAATTGGAGTAGGTCTTTAGTCTTTACACTCGGTGTAGCTTGTGGCCTCGGGCTTTACCCTCCACATGAATATTTGTCAAAAAAAGAAAAAGAGGAGCCATATTACACCTATTCCTTAAGGGTGGGAGGGACCTTAAGCCTACTTATAGATGCAAGACCGAACCTATTCCTTAAGAGTGGGAGGGACCTTAAGCCTACTTATAGATACAAGACCAAACCTATTCCTTAAGAGTGGGAGGGACCTTAAGCCTACTTATAGATACAAGACCGAACCTATTCCTTAAGAGTGGGAGGGACCTTAAGCCTACTTATAGATGCAAGACCTAATTCATTCTTAAGGAGTGGGTGTAATATCCTTACCCTCCTACTATGCATAGTGATCTAGTTATGTTTAGTTTCATGCTAGCTTTAGACTCATGGCTTGATGATGGGTAAAGCACACATTCGAAGAGCGACATTCCAAAAAGACTCAAATGGGGTTGGATTCAACTACGACCTAGTCCTAAGCCCCTTATGTTTGGCAAAGCTCCAAGGAATTGGCAACCCTAAACCTTGCAAATCCCTTTGCAAGAGAGCCCCATGAAACCTACCTTCTCCACTCATGCAAAATCCAATCAAATTGATTGAATAAGGTTCCAAAAAGAATGACCAAATCAAGAAGGCAAAAAAGCCAAAAAAAAAAAAAAAAAAAAAAAAAAAAAAAAACCGTATAAAACCCACCATCTCCATTGACATGCTTCCCTTGAAAGCTTGGAATTAGGGTGGGTCACACACACTCCTTTGTAGTATTATTTTGGGGCTGGTGACCAACTTAGG
>Ga0209208_10002786_pt1 | contig 25135 bp, 14 predicted proteins | sample S1TSphfallax_3_FD_187694 | JGI IMG/M metagenome (GOLD analysis project Ga0209208, IMG submission 187694) | Host-associated microbial communities from peat moss isolated from Minnesota, USA - S1T2_Fd - Sphagnum fallax MG (SPAdes) (version 2) | ecosystem: Host-associated > Plants > Peat moss >...
CCTTCACACCAAAGAGACTGAGATCTGCCGTTACTGATCATCAGAGGCGGCCAAACAGTCCTCACATTCACACAAGTCGCCCAGTCAGGGAGTTTTCTTTGCACGGTCACCCATTGTCCGGCTACAGTACCATTAGGAACCACCTCAAGGAATGGTTAAAGGAACCAATAATGGCTAAATCATTTTCTTGGGCCCTTTACTTTTAATGTTTTCACAACTATAAATTATTATTTTCCCCATGTTTATCAATTACATGCACTAATATATGGCTTGGAGTTTATTTTGGAATTAAAAAATCAGAATTTAAAAAAAAATTGTATTCTTACTTAAGATGGCCCCTTTAGAAATTGATAGCTTTAACTTTGAATAGTCATAACTAAATTATATTTATTCAATTAATTTCCTAATAAAAACCTAAAAATAAAATGATTTCCAAATTACCTTAGGAAAAACTTTTGAAAAATTCTCAAATCATGTTTCAAATTTGTGTTTCTAACCAAAAAATTCAAGAAAAATAACCAACATGACATTCTTGAAACTTTTTTAAAATGCAATGATTAGGAACACCAAAATACACAATATTTTCTATATTATTGAAATTTCAAAATCTATGGAACCTAATAAATGTATGCATTAATAATTATATATATATAAGTGTTTCTACGATTTTTCAAAGTTTGATGGGTGTAAGAAAATTAAGGTGTGACGTTCTTAATGGTACCACCCAAGGATGCTTTCACCCATATTCAAGATTCATTTTTGTAAATAATATTTAGAGAGCTATTGCCGTATGTTGATCACCAATAATGAAAAACATGGATTTCAATATTTTTTCCCATTTCTATGGCCTTATGGGAAAAATGTCTTGTGAATGCATATATCGACCACATAAACATACATTGGCATTTACCTCTAAGTTTTATGATGGCTCATGAATTTGTGCTTGATTTCATTCTTGTGTTTTTGCACAAAAGGCAACATTGTATTCTCAATGGTGCCTCCACAAATTTTGTGAACTAGGATTAGTTCAACATTTGTAATTGACTTCATGCCAAACAATAAATAATTGTTGAATTTCTCGAACATGGCTTGGTTGATAGTCCTACATTTTGTTTCATCAAACCTTTTCAAATTTTGTGCATGACCATGTTGTCAATTCATCAACAATATTTTCCTTCCTTACTTTCTTTGCCCTATATTTAGTTGTTGAACCTTCACTGTGATAAATTATAATTATCGAAACCACATTGCCTTGCAATTAAAGCTAAAAAAAAACTATTGTATAATTATTATGCAACTATCCTTTTAGAAACATAAGGGATTCATAAATAAATTGTTATGTTAAAAAATTGATTGGTTGTATTATAGTTACAAGTGAGTTGAAAATGGATATCTTATACAATAATTTGTACACTCTGTACATACATTCATAGTTAACCATGTTTGATGTTTTTAAGAGTTGAATGATAGTTACATGTGATAGGCATTTTACAACTATTGTAGATGTGCCATTAATATAACAATTATGTTGCAACTAATGTATGATGTACATACATGTGATCATGCCACGTGTCCACATTTCCATCGCCCATCATGGGGTACATTTGCAATTAATTTTCTATTATGAATCCCATTAATATAACTAATAAGGCCATTAATGCACCATTATTGAACTATTAATGTTCAACCATGTTATGGTTATTGTGCAACAACTTATAACTTAATAAATATACAAATTCATGTGTGATATTTTATAAAAAGTATTGTTTCAATAATTTGACCATTAAATATTTTTTTTCTTTTAAATTTTAATTATGATGAATTCATTAATTAAATTAAATAATTCATTATTGACATGAAAAAATAAGTGTAATTAGATTTTTAAAAAGATTAATTATATGAATTTAAATAATTAATCATATGATAATAAATTATCTAAAATCAAGTAATTAATTATTTGAAGTAACTAACAAAAAACTTATATTAATTAGTTTGATTATTGCAAATAGAAATTTATTTAGTTAGTTACAATAAATAATTAATAATTATTATGTATTTTAATATATTAACTAAATAATTATCTCAATTAAAATAATTAATTTAAATAACTAGCTTATTGGTTAATTAATTCAAATAATTGATCGAAATAATTAATTATCAAATATGGAATTTAAAAGTTTCATTTTTTTATAGTTATTTCAGTTAAAATAAAATAGATTATTTTGATAATTAATTATATGAACTAAACTAATGAATTTAAATCACTATTTCAGATAATTAAATATCAAACAATTAATTCACACATGTATTTATTAAATAGTTATTAATTTGAATGTATGACTTACATAATGAGAAGCAAACACAAAGTATGTGGGAAAATATTTTTGTAATTGCAATTCAATTTGCAACAAAGAATAATTAAAGGATTTAATCCATATGTTTTGTCTTTTAATCCCATGTCACAAACTATATAAAAAAAGGTGTTTTGTCTTATGTTCTTACAATAAATACATCTGCCATTCTGGGATGAACTCAAAAAAGTTTAATTCGAAAAGAAAAATATAAAATTAAAACATAATATCACATGACTATTTTTTAATTCACGTAGTCTTTTATTTTCCTACCTATTTGCTTTCATATGTAAATAAATAGTTTTTATTTTCTTACCTACATAGGTAAGTAAGTATGTAGGCCCTAGGACCTATCAACCTACCTACCTATGGCTATGTATTGACCTACCTAGCCATTAAATAAATAAATATGTCAAAATTAATATGCCATTTCATAATCTCGGACCATCATTCATAATCATAATAGATGATGGAGATTAATATTTTATTAAAAAAATAATCCAATTTTTTTTTATAATGCCACATATCAAGTTTTGATGGATGGGTGAAATTTAGTAACGTTAGCATGATGTTATGGCTATAGTTGTAATGGAGTTGCACAATAATTGAAAATGAGTTTTTTCAACAAACTTACAATTGAATTACACGATGTATATATATGATGAGTTGCAATTTTTGCAATTCATGTGACTTGTCCGATAGCACTCACAACATACAAATATAGTGATTCGTAAATGGTCATTGCAAGTCAAAAATTGAGTTGCAAGGCCAATTGCCAAACACCCATTTTTTTCATAGTGTTTCCACTTGTGTCACTGTAATGGTTGGTAGTTGCACCATTTTTTCCTTCTTTACTTTCAATTGTAGTTTATTTTTAACGACATTAAATTGTGAACATATGTTTTCACCTATAAGTCCACCAATGCTTTTCACATTGAACCCAACTTTGACATTTATTGAAAAGTTTGTTTTGTTTGCCAAATTTTGTGGATCACTAAGGATTCCAACCATTTTTTTAGGATCCTTATGAAGGTCGCCCATAAGGACAATTACTTTTGATTCATTTTCATTATAGTCAAACATTTTTCAAACAAAGACATTCTTCACATAGTCATTGGTTCCAAGCTTCACACAATTGAACAAAAACTTGGGGTCATCATCCTTATCACACAAAGAGGGCCCCCATGAAGTGATTTTGGGGTGGAACTCCCAAATTCCAAGGTCCTTGTTTTGATAAATTTTTATCTTTCTAAAATAGGTTTTAATTACCTTCCTCAATAGGCCTTATGTGTATTCAACTTGCAATTTTTTCTTAAACATATGAATCAAGAATTAGTTTTTTCTTTACTAGCAATTACTATATATCTAAGATGTCATGTGAAAGATGCCTACCTACATCTCAAACAAATCATAATATTGAATGGCCATTGGATTTTGACCCACATTTCAAACGTAGGTGAATATTGGGCAATTGTTCAATGTTTGATGTTACATCAACTGAATGTGAATATTGGGTGGCCATTCAATACTCACCTTCGCTTCAATTTAATGTGAGCATTGGGCGTCCATGCAATGTTCATTTATGTTTTAAATGAGGATAAATATTAAATAACCACTTGATACCCACCTACATTTCAAGTAAAATTGAGTATCGAGTGGCCACCCAATTCCAACCTTCAATTGTAGTGAAAGTGGCTATTGAGTGACCAATTGATGTTCACATGCATCTCAAAGGAAAGTGAATATCAAAGGTCACTTGATCTTCATTTACACTTAAAATGGGTATGAAATTTGGGTAGTCATTTCGTACTCACCTATTCATGAAATGGTGGTGAGTATCAGATGGTTGCTTGCTTTTCATATTTGTTTGAAGTGCATATGAACATTGGGCAACCAGTTGATGTTCATCTTCATGTTGAAATGGTGGCGAGGATTATGCAATTGCTCTTTATTCATATTCATTTGAGGTGTATATAAACATTGGGCAACCATCCAATGTTGATCACATTCGTCTTAACAAAGCTTGGGTTTCAATAATTGTTTCATTATGTCATGAAGGACTGATTTTTGGAAAATTGAATGACCATCCGATTCTCCTCTGCAAAATTGGTGGGAAAATCGGTTGACATTAAGTTTTTACAATTGAGGGTTTAGTAAGGGTCTTTGCAATTGTGGGGATTGTGGAGTGCTCTTTCCCCTTGTTGTTGGGACCTTAATGCCTAATTATTTATAAGAACACGTAGGTAAGCATATAATAAAAATGTAGGTTGGAATTGAACCAAGGAGATTTAATCAAAATGTTGAAATTTGGGAATATAATAAAATTGGAGGATGCATAAGAGATGAAAGTTTGAATAAGGAAAGTTTGAATAAGGAAAGTTTGAATTATGAAAGTGTAAAGATAAGACTATAAAAATTTGAAAACAAATAAAATTAAAAAAATGAAAACAAAATTAAGGAAAAAAATCTTTGCAAATTTTGCCAATGTATACAAATATTTGTTGGACAAAAAATTCAATAGAAGAAGTAATCACCAAAAAAATTTGGATATGAGTTGAAAATGAGAAAAATGTTTTAAAAATTTCACCAAAAATAGCAAATTAGTGGAACATTGAAAAACTAAATAGAAAAGGAAAATGGAAACAAAGATGAAAAATGAAAAAAAAAGAAAGAAGAAAATCTTGAATAAGCTTTTGAAATTGGAAGAAATAGATTTTTTTTCAAGTTTCCATAAGTTTTTATTTTTTAAAAAATTTCCATGTAGGAAGAAATTAAATTTTTTAGAAACTTTAAGAACTTGAAAAAATTGAAAGAAAAAATGAGATTACCTTTCCAATGTGCATTTGCGCAAGGTTAAATTTGCAACTCAAAATGGTTGGGGATAATTCAAACACAAGAGAGTTGAACCCAATAATTCCAAAAATCATGAAAAAATTCAAACATTGTAGGAATGCAAATAGAAAATAATTTTTTTGAATCAAAAACACAATATTTAAATTATTTAGGTAATATGCCAGACAAGCAAGGTCCATTCAAAGGGCCGAGAGGTTTGAATCATCACCACAAAGGTCATGGTACCTTGAATGGCAAGGAAAAAAACTAGTGAAATTTTTCTTATTAAACATGAAACACAAAAAAAAATCCTATTTGCAAGATATGTTCATCACATATGAGCACACTTGTAACATTTTAAGAGACTGACCACCTTGGCCCAAAATTTTCACCTTTTCAATATTTCTATAAAGCAAAAGAATGTTTTGCCCATAATTTATTCATTAATTATTTTTTTCAATTAATTAATCAAACAATTAATTTTACAAGTACTTGAAGGATTGTTCAAATCCTTGTTTATCTATAATGGCATGGTCAAAACTATTGAATCAATATTGTATTATTTGCCCATTAAAAGTTTTCAACTTTTGAATTTCTAGCAACAAGTTATTTAAACAACAAACATGTATGTACTTGAATTAAACAAATTATATCTACAATTCTTATACTAACATGTATTCAAATTACACATAGCTTCAAATAAAATATTTCAAAAAGATAAAATATGTTTTCATGTTCTCATTGGAAGAGAAACACAAAATCAAAATAACAAAAAAAGTCATCTTAAATAGGTTTGTTCTTTTAGTCTTATACTAACTAATTCAAAATTCAAACAATCGTAATAGACCATTTAAATAGTCATTAGTTAGTACTAATAGTCCCAAAAATTTAAAAACTACCCCCTATTTAACCACTTGTTTCATTACATGTTCTACCGACCTATTATGCAAATTATTGATTGATTTACACCATGTCAACCTATCTATTAACCTAGTATAATGCTACTTGTCATATCATGTAACCGGTTAGGTTAATGTTACATGTTAGGTTAAATCACCTATTTAGTATAACAACATGCCTAAACCTATAACATGTTAGGTTACTTGTTACTAAATCTAGGTAATAATGATCTTATATACCCACATTGAAATACATGTTTTATATATTATATATTTTAAAGAGATATATTTGAGTTTTAATTAATTTTAATTGATTTTAGTAAATATGATCATAATTTTTTTGTTCCATTCAACAAATAAATGTGTAGAACTCAAATCAAAGTTTGATTGTTCATGGCCCCGAAAAAGTACAACTAATAATAAAACATCTAAAAGAATGAAGCATATTTCCACTACAATCATGTTAGTTAAATTATTAAATTTCAAAAATTGCAATGTCCTTCATAATACACAAAAATATAAATATAAATATAAAATATTTTGAAAACCAAGTGCTCTAGTTAATTTTAGAATAGAAGTTATTCGCTTTTGAGGCTAACTACTTGAAGCTTCAATTATCATATGATTTTTCAATTAAAATTGAGATCTTGTTCCAAAAAAATTATCATTTCAAATTGGTAAATTTCCAATATTATCAAAATCCTTTGAATCTTGTTTTTTAAATTCAAGAATATAACTAGGTCATTTATATAGAATTTCAGGTAATTTGTCATAAAAAAAGGTTGTTGTATTATGAACCATTGTGATGAAGGGGATTTTTCCCCAAAAACCTCAAATAGGTTCATTAGCAAGGATCCTTAACATTAACTAGCATTAAATGGCAACTATTCTAGGTGGGCTATAACATTTTTACAAAAATGTTCTTACAAATGGAGACTTAGGAAGTGGCTAAGTCTAGATGTGGTTAATTTAATTATTCTTGTTTCAAAAAATGGTAAACATCTGCTAAAAAAAACCAATTTTTCTTGTTTTTTCATTTTTTGAAAAATAATTCACCAAGTTGCAAAATTTTGCAACAAATCCTTTTTTAATGATGCACTTAAGTATTTTATGCAATGGGAGACCATTACTTTAAAGTCACAATAATAATTAGGGTTATTTTTTTATGTTTGGGTTTGTGGAGTCAATTGTCACAACAACAAAACATGTCTTCATGAGTAGGACACTTTTTAGCTATGTATTAATTTAGTCATGTAGTCATATGTCCATTAATCATATGCCTCCAATCATATTTACAACTACATTATGACTACATGACTACAAGGTAGGTATCTAAAGTTGGTATTTAGTTAGTATGTATCTAATTTAAGTACTACCTAAGTAGGTAGTACCTTAGTTAAATAACAATTAACTAGGTACCTAGCTAGTAACCATTAGCTAGGTAATAGGTACCTAGCACATACCTACTTTAAATATGTATTAGTTAAATAGTACTAACCTACCCCACTACGTACCTAGCTACTAGTTAATAGGTACCTAAGTGAGTATACCTTGGTAACATATTTACCTACCTTGATTACTAGTTAGTGGGTATGTACCTAATTTAGATAGGTACATACCTATTATTTATTTAAACCCACCTTACCTTGTAGGTACATACTACCTATTAGGTAGGTACTTACTTTAATTAGGTGGCTAAACTTATCAAGGTACCTATTAGGTACCCAGTAAGTTCTTACTAATATTAGTATTAGGTACCTATCTTAAATACATATTTATCAAGTAGGTACCTATTTGTATGTACCTACCCCATGAGTACCTAGCTATTAGTAGCTACCTACTTAGTTACTAGGTAGCTACTAATAGTTTCCCAAGTAAATATGTACCTTGGTACCTATTTGGCCATAAGGTAGTAGGTAGAAACCTACCTAGGGTATGCATTAATTACCTACCCACCTTGGTACATACTACCTACTAGGTAAGTACCTCCTTTAGTTAAGTGGTTAAACCTACCATGGTACCTATTAGGTTATTAAATACATTATATGTTACTAGGTAGGTATTCAAGTTAGGTAACTAGGTTATTTAAGTAAATTAATAAACAATTGTTTATGATAATATGGTGACAACTTTTATCACGTGAAAAAAAAGTGGTGTAATGGTTAAGGACCATCCCTTAATGTGGAAGTTGAAAGGTTCAAATCTTCACAATTGCAACCTAGTTCTATAAGGTTAATTATGTTATGTTAAGTTGTTAGCTTAACTTAAGTACCTAACCTAGCCTAGGTTGTTAGCTAGATAGGTTAGTTTGCATTCCTAGGTTGGTTAAGAAATACATATTTAGCACATAGGTTAACTTTTTAGCTTAACAAACCCTAGGCTTACTAGTTTAGGCCAATAAGTTAGTATAATAGCCTACTAGCCATGTTTTGATGGTTGTAGTTGCAAATGTCATAGTTGTAAAAGACATTTAAAAATATGACAAGTTTTAATCAACTACATAGTCATATAATCATGGATGTCTTAAACGATTAGTAGCCTACTCATAGATGGAATCAAAAGAACATGTTTTGACCTTGTGTGTCACTACTACAAAATGCGTCCTAGTTCATTTTAGGTTTCACTAGATTTTGAGTGAATTTAGACATTTTTACCTATTGAAATTGTTTAACCCTTTAGTGAACTAAGACCAATTGCTACAAACAACGATTTGTTTCACTAGTACATAGTAAAACAAGATTATTCTTTAATGAAATACAAATTTATTAAACCATTCACTTGTTGGTTAATTAACTAACCAACATGGAAATCAATTAAATTTTAACTATTTAATATATAATATTATTGATAATTTCATGATTTTAAAGCCTATTATTTATTGACACGTGTCACTACCTACACTAACTTAAAACTTAACCTAGGTAGGTAAGTACGCCACATAATCAACATAGGCACTTATTCTAAGAATTCAATAGGAGAATATTCAATCAACATACCATTGTTGACCACACATAACACCACCCATGAGGTTTGATCCCTTGACCTTTGGAATGGAGGCATACATTTTTACCATCAAGCCACCCCACTTGAAGTGATAATATGTTACATTAAAATTTATTTATCAAATACTTCATTTTAAACATTACAAAAACATAAACTTTGAAAATTCATATCTTAATGAGATTTTGTTCAAATGAGATGATTTGAGTTTTTTATTTTAATTTAAAAAAATAATGTACATTATTTTATTTTATTTTTGAAAGTTTAAAATCATTTCAAAAAAAAAGTAGACATTTCAATGACCATTCTTTTGAATTAAAAATAATAATGGATTTTTTTTGTTAATATAATAATACAACCTATGTTAAACTACTTTCAATTATTATATGACTATTTTTCATTCATTTAAATTATTTCACCCTACATTATTGATGGCTATTTATGGCTATTCTCATTTATTTTTTATTATTTTTGGCTATTTCATCGTAGGCTACTTTTGGTTATTCTAAGTTATTTTTGACTATTTTAGCTTTATTTCACCTTAGGCTATTTTAAACTATTGTAAGGTTTTTTGGTTATTTTATGTTATTTTTGGCCCAGTGTTAATTATTTCAGTTTAAACTACTTGTAGCTATTATAAGTAATTTTTGGTTATTAAAGGTTATTTCACCTAATGTTATTATTGGCAATTTTAGGTTATTATAAGTTGTTTCACCTTAAGTTATTTTCATCTATTATACATTATTTCACCCTAGATTATTTTTGGCAATCCTAAGCAATTTTAATATATGGTTATTGGTTGTTCTTTTATTAGTGCTATTTGTGGTTATTAATGGCTATTGGTACCTATTATATTTGTGGCTATTAATGTTTTTAGTGGTTATTCTATTAATAATTATTGGTGGTTATTTTATTAATGGCCATTAGTAGTTATTCTATTGGTGGCTATTAGTGGTTAATATATTGTTGATTATTCTATTGGGGTTTATTCTATTGGGGGCTATTGGTGGCTATTATATTGGTGGCTATTTTATTAATGGCTATTGGTGGCTACTCTATTAATGATTATTGGTGGCTATTATATTAATGGCCATTGGTGGTTATTCTATTAATGGCTATTGGTGGCTACTCTATTAATGACTATTGGTGGTTATTATATTAATGGCCATTGGTGGTTATTCTATTAATGGTTATTGGTGGCTACTTTACTAATGGTTATTATATTAATGGCTATTGGTGGCTATTCTATTAATGGCTATTAATGGTTATTGATGGTTATTCTATTAATGGCTATTGATGGTTATTCTATTAATGGCTATTGATGGCTATTCTATTGGTGGATATTGGTGCTTACTATTGGTTATTATATTAGTGGTTATTAGCGGCTATTATATTTAGTGGCTATTGGTTATTAATATATTAGTGGCTATTGGTGGCTATTATATTAGTGGTTATTGGTAGTTATTATATTAGTGGCTATTGGTTGTTATTATATTAGTGGCTATTGGTTATTATTATATTAGTGGTTATTCGTGGCTATTATATTAATGGCTATTGGTGGTTATTCTATTAATGACTTTTGGTGGTTATTCCGTTGTAAGCCATTGGTGGTTATTGATGGTTATGTTATTAATGATTATTGTATTATAAGTTTTTGTTGGTTATTATATGTTATGTTATAACTATTGGTGATTATTGTATTATAAATTATTGTTTGATATTCTATGTTATAATATCATAGGCTATTCATAATTATTATATTGTAAGGTATTTAAAAATATTTTTCATAAGTTATTATTTTCTATTCTGAGTTATTTTTACCTTATGTCATTATATTTTGTTTTAGATTATTCTAAGTTATTATACTTAGAATAAAATAATTTATAATAACATAAAGTAGAACAACCTTGAATAATTTAAAGTATAACTTGAAATAACATATATTAATTTAAAAAAAAAACCTAAGGTATAGCCTAAAGTTAATTGAATAATTTAATTTAGAATGACTTCAAAATTTATAATAAATTAATTAAGATATCTTAAAGTAAAATAACATATAATAATTTAAGGTACAATAATTTATAATAACCTATAATAACATAAAATATAAGTTAGAATAACTAAAATAGTTTAAATAATATAGGGTATATCATAAAGTAGCATAAATAAAATATTTTTAAAAACATAGAAATAAACCCATTTATTATAGTAAATTGTAATAGTGAATTATGTTAACTAGTAATGAAACATGATGTTTACATAATGGTATTATAGTGAAATCAATAAAATGTAATGAAATTATTTCACTTTTAAAGTCCCACAGTGATTTAAGTTAGTAAATTGCATTTCACTTTGGTAGTAATGTGTGTTAGGTGAAATGAGGTCATGATCATGATCTTGATATATTTATTTGGGAAATGGTGATGGTTGAATAAATGCATTGAGTGGTTATACTAGTGTGGATGTACATTGAACAAATACACAAAGTTACAGATTGTGGGTTTATAATCAACTATTCAATAAAAGAAATGGGAATACAAATTCCACTATTGTTGGTAGGCATTTAAAGTGTTTGAACTTTTTTTGATTAGCCAACAATGTTATTTAGTGAATATGATTAAAATTGTGATCATGGAATGGCTTATATGAATTAAATGTTTTTGAATTTTTGATTATGAGACTTTTGTTAGACATAATTGTTCAGACTCAAAGAAAAACAATCTTTATTTCTCATTGTCATCATATTGTCATCATGAATTTGGTAAAATGAATACATCTTTAAAAACATCAAAGTAATTTGGGGAGTAAAAACATGATAATTACAATAATTGAACTTTTTGCAAAACTAATCATTATGCCACAAATGGCATTCTGTGATTAGTCCTATATGACTACAAGTGGCATAATCATTAAAAAATGGCATAAACGACAAGTTTGATTCATTTACAAATTGCATATGTGACTAATCTAGTTGAAAATGACCAATCATGGAATGCCATTTTTGGCATAATGAATTAATAATGTTCAATCACAACACCTACTTTTAAACATGAAAGGTATGCCAACAAGAATTTACAAATGTAAAGTTGGGATATGAATGAAAACAATATTTATGGGTTACATTTCATGCATATCAAGAATTGAAGTCAAATAACATACGCCCTTTGAATTGGTGCTAAAATAGTCAATATGATGTTTCCCCCTCACAACTATTCACTACAAAGATTGTGGAGGATTCAACATATTAAACAAATTATAGAATTCAATATGAAGGATGTTCAATATTCTTGAATCATTCACATGGTGTTTAAACTTGTTAAGAATGTTACAAGATCAATGGAAGGTTAAAAAAAACATAATTGATTCTCAAGTTTGATAACAAATTTTAACATTTTAGTTTTTATAAAAGGGGTGCAATGTTCATCATTATTGGATTTGCAAATGTTAGAACTATGGATCCAATACAAGAGTAGGCCTTTCTAGATATATTTTACCATGGATGTAAGTTTGGAGTGACATTTGAAGGTTGTATTGGTACAAACACCATGTAAACCTATGATGGAAAAGGGAGAAAAAGGCTTCATTGATGATGAAGTAATAATCCAAATAAGTTCATGCAAAATTTTATTCAATGTGTGAATTTATTTATTTAATATCTAGGTGTAAATCCATCAAGTGTTAGACTAAGAAAATTAGTAAATCTATAATTCATTACGCCACAAAATAGATGACATTAAATGCTTACAAACCCATTAACAAATTGAAGTGTGAAAAATATGGAATGATTTATAAGTTGAAAAAATGTTGGTCAGTATGCACATATTATTATCAAATGAGAAATAAAATAATGAAAATACAATACACAAAATTTGTGAAAGTAATGTATTATGATGAATAAGTTACATTAACAAAATTTAAAATGTTTTATGAGTTTGAACATTTAAATAATTTGAGTTTGAATATACTTTAAATGTGTGTATAATGAATGTTCATACACAAAGTTATAGACTATGGTTTTGCAAGCAATTAATTGGATTGATTCAATGTAATAATTTTTTTCCCATTATTTTGATGAATTTAGATTGCAAAAAATCATTTAGTGCCAACAATATGATTATTGTTTAGTCAATTACAATTTTAAAATGAGTTCATGATAAATATATGTACATAAATAAGTAATATAAAAAATGTGGAATCAAACCTACCAATCACCTTTTTATGAAGATGATATAGATTATGTCTTTGATACATTAATTTGAATTTATTAGTTATTAATTGAAACTTAGTTTGTCAAAATCTTGAAATTTACACACATCAATTTTATTTGAATTGCATTAAAGAAATCAAGTTTAAATCATGAGAATGGACCTTGTAGGTGGGGAGAAGAGTCTATGTTTAAATTTGACACTAGTTGAATAAAAAAGAATGTTTTATGGGTGGTATTATGTGAAGGAAATTTTATTTTTTTCACCCTTTCTTGCCAAAGGCTACTTAAGATGCACACATATTATACAAAACACAAAAGCTTTTGATTTATACACAACTTACACACTCTTTGTTATTGACCAAAAAGAAAAATCAATTTTGTGAATTTAAAAGCAAATATGTTTTCATATCATATATATATATATATATATATATATATTTGGATTTTCCCCCTAGTACTTGAGATTAATGCATACCCTATATTAATTATATCCTAGTTTTGAGAATAAACATAACTTAATTATAAAATCAATTGAATTAAACTTTTACCCAATAACGAATATATGGGATCTTATATTTTTATTGACATAATTTTCAATTGAAAAAAAGTTCCAAAAAATGAACCTTCAAAACATTCATTTGCAAGGTTCATTTCAAGGTATGACAAATTATTTAAATTTTGATCAAATTTAACCCTTTTAAAACATTCTTCATAACAAACTAAAAAAATATAATGCTTCAAGAGGGTTAAACCTTTTCAACCATACTTTTTCTGTTTCAATTATTTGAGATGTGTTGGCAAAGAGAAAGTGGTTTGATTGGTCTTGGATAAACAAAAGTCAATCTTAAAAAAAAAAATTCAAAATAACACAATCTTCATCATATTATAAAATCAAGAAAGATCCCACCATATAGAATAACTTTTATGGATCTTTATGTATGCCATTTTGGACCTTCAATTATAAAAATGATATTATATTCGGGAAGGAAAAGTTTTGATATGAATCAGTGAGTGTAAGGTACTATGCAAAGAATTCTTAAAGGAATGTAATAAATGTTTTCATTATATAATGACCTCTTAAAAGAACTTGAAATGATTTGAAATGACATATTCAAAATATATATTAAACATTATTATTCGTCATAAATTTTTATTTAGAATTTTAAATCATGATTTAAAGATTTTTTTGGAATAACGAATCAAATTTTGTCACATCATTTTGACTAGTCTTCATGGGGACACCCATTTTCATAGACACAAATTTTCACATTCTTTAGTGAAGGATATTATTGTTAGTAGTTCCATGACACATATCACATTTTGCACCGCCATATTTACATAAAAAATTGAAAAATAATGGACGGTTAATGTTAATAATATACAACAAATATGGAAACATTAAAGGTTCAAACAATTAATTTTAGTCCCAAAAGGACATATTCAACCACAGAAGGACCTAATGAAAAATTAGAATGAAAAAGATCAAAAGAAAAACTTGAAAAAGTCATTTGACAAGTAATGTGAAGATCTCATGTATATCAATCTATTTAATTAATGTTCTTAATCACGTTATTGATACAAAGAAAACAAAATTAAACATGATCACAACCCACCATTCCAAATTCCAAATTCGAATTTAAATTTCTATGATGAAATCAAATATGAAATTTGAAGTTGGAAATATGTCATGAAGATTAGAAAATGTGGACCTTGAATTAGTTCACATATTATTGCCATAAAATTTGCAACAATATTTCAAGCATCAAAATTAATAATATTCATATGAAAATAAAAAGGAAAGGAATATAATAAAAGAAAAGCAATCTCATTTGATAATTACAAAAGCCAGATTCACGACAAATGTGCATAGGTTTGGAACCATTTAATATTTATAGATAGTGTTACATTTAAAATAAAAATTTCTCATGAAACTTTAACATATTATTTTTCTTATATGGATTATGGGTGAAATAGATCATATGAAAATCACAAAACACATATTTATAGACATGAGTTGTATATTCCAACATTGGAATTACCACAAAATAAAATGTCACTTAATATGAACTTGAAACATGTGATGAAAACAAATATGAACTTAGTCTTTCTTGAAAATCAAAGCTTTCATATATCATACAATGTGTTAAGTGATAAGAAAAAAATGATTAAAAAATAAATACTACAACAAACCAAAACAAATTTTAGACCCTTGGGGGGGGGGGGGTGCAAACTATGTGATTAGGGTTTTAAAAAAAAAGATTTTCTCTATCACACATGAAGATTGAGGTATTGGGTCTTGTTCAATGTTCATTTGAATATTTGGACTTAGGTGTGTGGATCTGTTTCAATGTCATTTGAACGTTTGGACTTAGATATTGGGTCTTCTTCAATGTTCATTTTAATGTTTTGGATTTTTTTTCATTGCAGTCCTTTATGTTTGGACTTTAAGTATGGGATTTGGTGGCTTTGACATTTAAATCTTGTGTGGGTTTCTATATTTCTCTTGGACCAAACTTCAAAGTAGAAGTGGGATCATGATGATTGCATTTTTCAATATTTGGACATCTAGGATATTATTAGATCTCATTAGATTTCCTTTGAAAATTGTGGACTTAATTAAAAGTATAAAATCTTGTTTTGGGCCCGGGGAGGTGCGGGGTGGGGGAGGAAAAACTCCCAGACTTTCTTTTAGTCTAAGGAGAATAATAAGTTTAATTGGGGATTGCGAAATTTTAGAGTTATCCTTGAAGCCACTCCTAACCCACCTCCTAAATTATGGATAACTCTATTGGGTAAAAAATATTGAAACCAGATTGATTAAAAACATTGAGGGGTGTGTCGCACTGTGGCCTTGCCATTTACATCAAAAAGTACCTTAAGGCAAAAGAAGAATATGGAAACTCAAATACTTCACCTTGAAAAAATATAATCCTCAAAAAGTCCTCTTAAAGGATAGTCCTCTAAAAAGAAACCAAAATCCTTCAAGGTATTATAACTGTATAACTAATCTCAAGTTTCAACCCAAGCCAAAATGTCATGTTTCAAAAATCCTCATATAAAAATAGACTTATTACCCAGGGGTCAAAATCCATTAAGCTACTATACTCTATAATTAATCTAAACACAATATCCTTCTTGCCTTGGTGGGCAACGCCACAATAAACAAACCTCTTGGATTCCTAATTGGTCATAGTTTGAACAGCCAGATCTTGTCCGATCTTTGAGAAGAGATCTGCGTAAAATGGATAGGTCAGAGAGATCTTGTCAGAAATTGGCAATTTTTTTTTGCCATTCATGATAATTTGGGAGCATTGGAAGCAGCAACAAAAACAAGACAAGAAGATCTAGACGGAAGATCGTTCGTTCGTTCGTTGGTTTATTGTACTGGATTTTGCATACGAACAATCCCCGTGCACGCTCGCGATTCACGAGAAAAGATTCATTGCGTTGTTCGTCGCATTCTTCTTCTTCTTTTTCTTCTTCTTCGTACACATTTGAATCCCAGTTGTGACATTTTCTTCTTGCAGCGTACAGCAGTGCACTTTGCATAGCATGCAGTGTGAATCTATCAAAGAGGTACAACAAAATCCAACAGTTAGTTTTGAGCTAGACTTCTAGCTGCTGCTTTGTGTGTGTGTGTCTGTTGGAGATTCATCGAAGAGGTTCATTGGGTTTGCTGCTCCAGCTGCTGCACTAGGTAGTTGTGATTGTTGGAGAGATTTGGTTACCAGTGATCCACGGTTTTGGCTCATGTCAAAGTAGTTGTTGTAGGCGCAGAATCATCTGCCACTCAAAAATCATCTGCTGACAAAAGTTTCAGGAAGAAGAAGTCGAGAGTAGGAAACTAATTTCATGGAGTTTGTCGTACAGGCGTGATCAGATCATATTCCATATATATATATTTTTATAATTTCGTTAGATTTGCATGACCAGGCGTGCCGTGCAAATATGATGCTTTATGGGTTTCTGTGTTGTGGGAGAAACTAGCAAGTTGGATCTAATTCCAACTGAGTTCATGTGCGGTCCAGTTATCCGCAGCAGCTGCATGCGGGTGTACATTATTTGCCTTGTACTGCAGCGGTGGAACGAATGTAGACGTATCAAAAGCAGCTAGTGTGGTATCCATTGCATTGTATGCAGCACGGAACCGTATAAAGCAATGTCTGTAGGCATGTCTTATTGAAACCCGGTTGCTACGTAGTACTCTTCCATCTAGCTACCTGCGTGTATTACAGCAGCAGTTGCTTCTTCCAGTAGCTAGGGGTTTTGTCACTAAAGTAGTCTAATAATGTCCAGCGAGCACTTGGATGTTCTCAAGCTTTCCTCACCGTATTCTGTTCTGGTGCCTCATTTGTTGCAGTAGAAGAACTCAGCTTTGGTTTGATCTGAGAATGCAAGCTAAGTCTCTCTCGCTGCATGCTTCAGCTCACAAAGAGTAGTCTATTGATCTGTTGGCAAAGAGCTGACAAAGAGTAGTCAAAGATATGTAGGCCATTGGAGCTGGCATGTATGCATCATCTTGTGCGGTGGCCAAATAGTAGTAATACCTAGCTAGGGAAAGAGCATTGCAAAGTCGAAGATCGATGACGGGAGGCGAAGGTTGCGTTACAAGTAATCAAAGCTTGGTCTACTGCGCCTAAAGAATGGAGTGCTGAAGCAGCGAAGGAGGAGGGGCTCTGAAGGCAGTTTCTGCAATGTGGTTCATCTTTGGGTTTCTGCCTAAAGGATACTAGTCCATGGCTGGATGCAGCAGCTGCAGGTTGATGCCCCGCTTCAGTTGAACTGCTTCCAGCTTTCGATGGGTATTGTGCCTCAAGGGCGAGTAGATCTTTCCTTACGGCGGTATGCAGGTAACTCATATGTGCTTGTCGTCGATCCAATCTCTCTTTCCAATTGACAGTAATGCAGTAATCTGTAGCTGTTGTTGTGGAGCTTCATGGCAAGATCACATGTAGTCATGAGCTGCAACCCGGTCGGTCGACTTCAGAGTATCCAGCTCGCCTCTGGATTACTTGTCTTTTGCTTTGCGCGGTGCTGATCAGTGTAGGTGAGCCCTCAGGTTTCGTCTTCCATCGCAGTTCCATAGTTCCGGAGCCTCGCCCGTGTTGTATCTCATATATTTCTTTTTGTTGTTAAATCTTCCTCTTGACATTCTCACAGTTTTGATTTTGTGTCGATCTTCGCATAGTTTGATGCTTAAGAAGGGTGAAAGAACATGATCAGATGTGTTGCTAGTAACAAGCTGATCTATACCAGCTTGAATCATGAGCTTGGTCAAGGAATATGATCGACCAGCTTGAGTCTGGAAGGAATCCACATAAGGTTAGCTTCATGTTATATGGAGCTGCACATGAAAACTTTCTTGTTGCAAAGCATATGCAAATCTAAGCTCATCAAGCAATTGATTATGATCAGGATGGACCCAGCTGCAGACTGTGTTCATAACTTAGTTGTAGAATGATGTCCCACTTTCAACAGCAGGTGTGTTCTGTTGAGCTAAAACAAGTGTCACTCTGCAAGATCCCGTAATTGTGGTTTGCAGCCACTAGCTATATATGAGTTCAGCTCAGTCTGATCCAGCTTCTCAGCGCACTGAAACTGTTGAAGATCATACTTGTCTGCAAGCAGGTGGTCATAATTGCATTACAGAAGATGATTCCATCTCAAGTCCTTGCAACAGAAAATCATGTGGTACACCAGAAACTGTAACCAAAGAGATGGCACCCCAGTGAAGCTCAAGTACTATAAGCATGCATGCTGCAGGATTCTGGTCGGATTCTAGTCTGAATCGTATTTTACTGAGCTTGGCTGCCAGTATCTGTCACCAGCTTTTGCATAAATGATCTAGGCTAGTCATATGAAGTACAACAGTTGTGGCTCCTTTGTTCCTGCTTTAGGTAGGGTTGTCGTTCAATTCTCTCCAACTTTAGGGTTCTGCAAGTGAAGACAAGCTTGGAGCTCAATATGAAAATAACTTTGGAGATCATCAGCCTCCAGGGGAGAATGACCTGCTTGATGAGATGTGAGGCAAGTTTGTTCAACTTATATCAATCTGCAGTCAGTCGTTTTTTAATACAATTTCTGCAGTATCGTTCCATTGAAGCTGCTGCTTTTTGTATTCCTTTTTGTTATGTGCCATTGGGTCTCTTGGATTTTGTCTTGAGTTTAGCTGTTGCACACAAGTAGTTCTCACTCTCCACCAGTAATATTCTTCTGAAACATGCAGTAAAGCTTTTGTCACTAGGCAACTTGTTTCTGGGGTGTAAACAGCATGTTTTGTTCAGAAATACGGTCTGTGGCTTTTTACATATAATCTGTTCTCATGCAGCAATACCCATTGAGCCCAGCATGGCTTGCAGAAGAAATTTGAGCTACAATGATGAAACATTTTGTATGAGTGAAATATCCAGCAAGCAAATTCTGTGATAAGATATGTTTAAACCTGAAAACATTACAGTCTGTCTCCAAGTCATCACTTTGCCTGTCCACTTGTATCACTATCTTGGCTAGGGCCTGAAATGTTGCTATTGCTGAATCTGATGATCTATCAAAACTCCATCATGTGCAGCCAACTCCCACAACTACAAAAGACATCTGGCCTGCAATATCGTCTATGTATCCACAACTGTGATCTTGGCTACTTTGGCAAATTTGCACTGCCTCTGTTGCAATTATAAGGTCTCAAGTTAGGCTTCAGAAGCAGATGGTGCAACAAGTTATATAGATAGATGTAATTTAGTAAGTTGAAGATTTTTATTGGGTAGAGCACATAAAATCATGATTGATTCCTTCTGAAACCCAGTTTCTTCAAACCCAGTGATCAAATTTTTCTGTTCAGAACTGCCCATTATGTCTGAACATATCCCAGTTGTTCAAAATCTTTGTCTTAAACATAATGACAATGGCAGCAAATTCATAACTTTCACACCACAGTCATTTCAACATTGTGCCTTCCCATCAAGTAAGCAGAGCCTGTAAGTCCACTGATGATGAGGGAAATTTCCAACAGAGAATAGTAATGGAAATTGGTGGAATCAAAAGAGAAAATGATTATAAACGAAGGTAAGAAAACTGGACATGGAAATCTATTGCAGATCAAAAGTTAATCTGCATTAGCACATGAGACCCAAAAAGAGCATGCACACTGATGATGATAAACCTAGAACTATTGCCTTTGCTGCAGACAGAACATGAAAGATGTTACAGAAAAAGCTATATAATGAACCAGATGTGCAGTAGGAAAATAAAATAAAAATTTTACAGAAAATTGGCAGTTGATGATCATCACTCAACCATGATATAGTTTTTGAAAGAAGATATTGTTGAATCTTCCTTGCAAGTTGATGCAAAGATCTGTGCTATTGACAAAATATTTTTTCATAATTCGCATTTGTCATGCCTCAGTAATTGACAACAAGAGTACTAACAACCACATGGAAAAATTCTTCAGCCTGCAGCCTTGAAGCTTCACTAGATTCACATCCTATGTAACAAACTCATCATGTAGTTCAGCAGACTCAAAGCTCATGGGCTTCAACATGGTTAATTCAGCAGGGAATTCAAGATGCACTACTCTGAAAAGATCTCATGTGTGTACTAAAACTACTATGAATTCATGCTCTCCTCCTCCCGTGATTTCAACAATGTAGAAAAAGTCATGCAAAGATCCTCATGGGTTCGATCATCTCGAAAGGAAACAGCTGGTGACAGCATGCAGAATCTTCGACCAGAGGGTGGTCTGGAAATGGGATTGACTCCATGTAAAGATTAATGTCATTTGTTGGAAATGGATCTGAAGGCCCAACTACATCTCCCAACAAGCCCGAAAACTGCTGATCAGCTACTGTCTCCACATAATCTCGCCATGAGGAGTCATCATCCTTTTGATTTACACAACATAATTCACTGCTGCTGCTTTCTCGTGGAGTAGTCTGGTGCCAGGCATGAGCAGCAGCTGGATTAAGCTGCTGAGCACACAGATTCTGCAGTGCCCAATTACTGGAAGAAGAAGCACCAGGCTCACACTTGATTGCCTCTTCTGTGGGCATAGCAGCTGCAGCAGGTGTGATGCTGCTGCAACATTGCTGCAGCTGAGCGACTTGAAGCTGTGGGACAGGCTGAAGTTGTGGTACCTGCTGAATTGCAGCAGCAGCTGGCTCTTCAGTACTACTGATCCAAGACCAGTCTCCTCGTGATTGTGTGTGGTTCAACAGGAGCCCAATGGGACTACTGAGACTTGCTGGAAGGATGCTGTGCAAATTGTCAGGGTTGCGGCTTGGGCTTGTGACGACTCCCATGCAACAGCCTCCACCTCTTCTGTTGCTGCTGCTGCTGCTGCTACCACGACTAAACAGATGATCACCACGACTAGAGACCTCGGCTGCATGAGCTGCTGCTGCTGCTGCTGCAGTGGGACTTCTTGCATACGACTCACCTTCCGAAGAGAGAGAGAACAGGCCGGGACTGCCTGGCGGCGTAGTAGAGGCGGAGTCAGCAGGCAGTGACACAGTTGAGTCTTCAGAGTAGGAGACTTGGGTGGAGAACATACAGGTCCTAGTGGGAGGTGTAGGCGGTGTCGTACTCTGCCGTTGTTGTTGTTGTTGCTGCAGCCGCAGCTCATGTGGAGCCCGCTTCTTCCCGGTGCTGGCGGTGGTAGTGGCGGCGGCGGCGTTCTTCTTCATGGGATCATCACGGTTGAAGTCCTGCACATGAGATTGAGCAACCACCTGTGCAAGAGTGTCCGCTTCTTCCGAGTACTTGCAGGCAACAGAAGCAGCTTGAGGGGGGATCTGCAACTTGCGAGGAAGTGATGACATGCTGCAGGAGAATACACTCTGCTGGCTGCTCACTGCAGCTCCATTGCTGAGAGTCATGGTCGACTCGCACGTCGAGGGACTGATCAACGTCCCACAAGTCGCCGGCTGCACTGGCTCTTCTCCTTCGCCAAAATCCGGGATCATCTGGAGGACAGACCTCTCAATTGTCAGATCACTGCTGGATTCAAGACCTTCTGAGCTCTTCTCAGATTCTGAATACAAAAAGGGACGTACCTGAAGAGGTGGCGGAGTGTGCAGGTTGAATCTCTTGGGCGCCGTTGAACGCGTTGCTGAAGATTCATACATTGAACAGCCGTGAAGATGATTTTGCTCGAATGATACGTACTCCGCCACCGCTGGGAGCCATTGAGCCTTTCTCCCCTGCAGCTGCTGCTGCTGCTGAGGCTGCACAACACTTTCTCTCCCCTCTGCAGCTTCCGTCATCGACATCAAATGAGCTTGAAACCTCCGATCCATGTGCTGCTGCTGCTGCTGCGATGGATGTTGTCGATGCTGCTGCGACGAGGGCGGCATCGTGGTTGTGGTCGTTCGGGTATCACCGTTGATCATGGCTCCTCTGGCCAGTACGTGTTTCTCCACACCAGACTGATACAAAAGGCTGATCTCGTCGTAGCCGCTGGCTTGATGGACGCGAGGAGAAGAAGAAGAAGACTTGTGCGAGTGATTGAACCCACGATGAGTAGTAGTACTCGTCGTCCAATCTGCTTTGTTCCGGATCTGGTGCTGGAAGTGCACATTGGCAGGAGCAGGAGAAAAACGATGATCCGTGGGCTCAAAACCCATTGCCACTTGCGGCAACTGCTGCTGATGATAATGTTGATCATCGCCGGCTGCTGCTGCTGAGCCTCTTGCTGCTCCTCCTCCAGGTCCTGTGGAAGAATTATTGTGAGCTGTTGCAAGGGCTGTGGACATGATGCAAGTGTGGTGCGTGGGGTAGACGAAGTTGGTGCGAGCTTTAGCACCCCGCATGGAACGCGCAGCCCAATCGTAAGCCATGGCGGCATCTTCAGCCGTGTCGAAAGTCCCCAACCACTTGCGCTCCTTGGTATTGGGATCCCTGATCTCCGCAGCGTATCTTCCCCAAGGACGTCTCCTCACTCCTCTGTACCTCCCGGGCTCACGGCTTCTCCTCATCATCATCCCCCCGGGCCCCTTCTTCGCCGCCTCCACTCCCGTCCTTCCCTTTCGTATGCAGCTCGACACCGTTCCCACTCCCGCCCGGTTGTTATTATTACTTTCATTGTTGCCCAACAACATTAGCTGCTGCTGCTGCTGCTGTTGCGCAAAGGCATCAATTCTTCCCACCATCGCCAGCAGCGCTGAATTTGCTTACAACTCCAATTTCCCTCGTCAAAAGCTCCAAAACCAAGTCTCTCGTCCCCAAAAAACTTAAGAATCCTATCTTATCATCATCCCCAAACCCCTCTCTCCTCCCAAAACAAAATTATTCGCCCTCTTCACCAACAAAAATACTCAAAACCTATTTAGCATTCCCCAATCCCCCTCCTCCCAAAACAAACTCAAAACTCTTTTATCTTTACCTTCTTTTCTCTCTAACTCTTCTTCCCCTTACGTCACAACCCAATCCATCAAACTTCTCATTTCCAAATCTATCCAACTTCTCATCGCCAAGTCCCCAATCTCGCGAAGCAAACAAAAACCTTGGCTAGCTCACTAACTCCCTCACCCACCCGCTCTCTCTCTCTCTCTCTCTCAGAACCCCAAAAAAAAAAGCACACTCACACACGCGTACATACACACATACATAAACTAAGGAAAACAAGACTCCAAAAGACACTCCTTCAATCACACACCAAAACAACAAACAACAGCAGCAACATTAAAATTCAAGCACCAAAAGTATACATACTCCCCAAAGAAAAATCAACTAGGTAGGTACCTACTTAGGCCCCCCCCCCCAAGAAATTTATTATTAAAAAAAAACCCCAAACCCAAGTTCAAAGAACAAAGACACTAAAAAAAAATGGCAGGATATCTTCTTCAATAGGTAGCTTGTGTGGAGAGACGAATGGGGGTGTGAGCGAGTGAGAGTGGGCCGCACAAAAAGAGCCAGAAACTGGTCTGTTTCAAAAGAGAGCAGCGTGGTTTGTGACGCCAAAGGGACAAAATCTTTGCTTTAAAATACAAAAAAGCTCCCCAAGTAAAACTTGGCTAAGTGAGGTGGTGGTGCTTGGCTGCAGCTAAGGTACCACTCTACTTCAGCTACCCAATGACCACCCCCCTTACTACGTCTTATTAGTGGTTTTGCCTTGAAAGATGGTGGTGTATTTGTAGATTGGAATAAAGTGGTACCTAGTAGGGGGCGAGGGGTAGGGATGGTGTGCTTGTCAGCTTCTTTCCTATCCAGAAGATTGCTTCCTTTCAGTAGCTTTTTGGCCCTAGATGGCGCTCCCTATAATTAGCCAAAAGTGACCTCACCCCTTTCCCTCCTTCCCTTATGTCTCTCTCTCTATCTCTTTTCAATGCTTTTACTTACTTTTTCTTCTTACATTTGAAAGGAAATCCAAATTCCCATTTTTGAAATCCATGATCCTCAATCTTTTTTGAAAGAAAATTCAAAATCCCTTTATGAAATCCATAATGTTCAATGTTTTTTTGGAAATCAAACTATAAAGCCAAATAACACTTACCTATTCATGCATGATGTTCAAGGGTTTACTTCCTTTGTGTTCTTACATTGAAAGACATATTGTTGAATCCATGATGATCTTCAATCTTTAACTAACTTATTTGGTGTGACATTGAAGGAATTTGGAGTCCATAGACATTCACACAAGGGAGTCGGTGCTCTAATCCTTCTGAGATGGATATATCTTTTTCCCTACTATGATGATCACATGTGTGTTGGGCGGGCACCCAAAAAACTGGGCTTAGGAGGGCATGCGGAACTAGATCTTGGACTGGCTGGGATGACACTCAAATTCTGGTTTTATTCACAGTTTTGGCTTGCATGGGACTGAGATGTGGAAGCATATAGGTACCTTTGGG
>Ga0209208_10002788_pt1 | contig 25117 bp, 21 predicted proteins | sample S1TSphfallax_3_FD_187694 | JGI IMG/M metagenome (GOLD analysis project Ga0209208, IMG submission 187694) | Host-associated microbial communities from peat moss isolated from Minnesota, USA - S1T2_Fd - Sphagnum fallax MG (SPAdes) (version 2) | ecosystem: Host-associated > Plants > Peat moss >...
AAAAAAAAAAAAAAAAAAAAAACCCCATCCAAATAGCGCAGGGGCGACTGATGTAACCCATAAAAAATAAATAAATAAATAAAAAATTACAATTTCTGAATATAAAAAATTTCCAAAAACTAAATAATGAATTATAATTTAAATAGGTATCCAATGAGGAAAACTAAAAAAATCGGTAAATCCTGAGTCAGATAATGTCAGATTTAGTAAATAAACTATTTAATACTGAACAATATCTCAGAAAATAATGTATATAAAGTACTTGATGCAAAACATGTCAGAGATACTAAATCAAATATCTGACAAAATAAATAGATAAATCAATAAATAAATAAATAAATAAATGTCAGAAATACTAAAAAAAATATCTAATGTAAAAATGTTGGAAAAATAAATTATGTAGAATATATTTGTGAGAGGAATCCTGAGTAAATTTTTTTTGTTATAAATATTTCATATATGTTTCCTGAAATTTGTTATTATTATAATTTTTCGACCCTTATTTGGGAAACTTTTGTTTTTGTTTTTTAAATAAGAATAGTTTTGCTAATTTTTTGGAAAAATTCCCCAAAATTTTAATATCACAAGAATGAAAAATAAAACCTGAATTTCTTATATATAGAAAATGTTCTATTTAGTCGTTCTAATTTCTGTAGTGATTTTGGATATGTTATTTTATTTCTATTTTTTGTTATTTTAGTATTTTATAATATTATATATTTGGTTCTTTAGTGACTTTGAATGCGTTATTTTATTATATATATATGTAATTGATATTTTTTCTGACATATTATTGGTAATATTTATTTTTTTGGGTGTGTTTCTAACATGTTTTTGCTATAAATATGTTATTTATTTGTTCTGACATATCATAGTTGGGGATATTAAATAGTTTCGTATTAAATGGCGACGGTCATAGGTGGGCTATAGCATTTTTGCTAAAGTGCTACTAAAAGTGGCGACGTAAGAGGTGCATAGGTCTAGATGTGGCTAATTTAATTATTTTTATTTTGAAAAAATGGCGAAAGGTTCTCATGTTTTTCTTCCGCCTCATTTTCTGAGAAATATATCGCCAAGTTGCGAAATTTTACCCAAGAAAAACACTGATTTAGTTTATTGGTATGGCACAAATATTTTATCCATTAGTTCTAAACATATTAATAAATTAATTAAATATTCTACTCATGTGTTTTGACATGTTATTGGATGATTTAAATATTTTTTCAGTGATTTATTTTTAAATACTGACTTTTGAGAGTAATAATTTCGCCCAAGTTGCGAAAATTCGCCCAAAAAAACATTGATTTAATTTATTGGTATTACTAAAGAGTTTAGTTTTTTTGGTTTTTGACACTTTTTTTGGCTACAAAATATTTAATTTATTAATTCTAACATGCTACTACATTAATCAAATATTTTACTCATGTTTTCTGACATGTAATAGGATTAATTTAATATTTAATTATTTTATTTCTAATTCCTGACTTCTCAGAATAAAAAATCGTTCACGTTGCGAAAAAAATAAAAAAATAGATAAAAAAATATTCAATTTAGTGGTGTCATTAAATAGTTTTGTTATTTTGGTTTCTGACAAATTTTTGGCACAAATATTTTTTATTCATTAGTTATGACAGATTATTACATTAATTAATTAAATATTTTTCTCATGTGTTCTGACATGTTATTGGATTAAATAAATATTTAATTGATTTATTTTTTTATTCACTGTCTTCTCAGAATCTCTGCCGCAACGAAGCCAACGTCTGCTTTCCGCTGCCACTGCGCTTTTTGCGGCAGCGTAGCGCGCGAGTACTTCCCCTCGCCCGAGCTCGCCAGTTGCTGCTGCAGCTGCTGCTACACTGATCCTCCCGAGTTCGCAATGCGCAAAAAGCAATGTCGCGATCTGGATTTATACTAGCAGTTGTTTGTTTCGAGGGATGCTTCAGCAGGAGCAGCAGCAGCAGCAGACGAAACAGTAACCATATCTTAACTTTAGTAGACAGAAGACGATGATGGATTCAGGAGATAGCGAGGGAGGGGCCCGGGGGCCTTCATTGAAAACTGCTGCTCGCTGTAGTTGTTGCTGTGGCGGTTTCGTGTGAATTAAATGCTGCAGAAGGAATGAATGATGGAGCTTGACGCTGCGGCTTGATTGCGAGTTGGAGAAAGTTAGTACTATCATTATTATTGGTAATCTCCTTGGCTCTATCCTCGACGAAGACGACAAGACTCTGTTTTTGTTTTTTCGGTTTTGTTTCTATTTGTTTGCTTGTTTTGTGTTTGGGAGGACAAGAAGGTTGTTCTTTGGTCTTTTGCCACGATTTTGTTTGTTTTTTCCGTTGCGCTCTTTTCCGATGCATGAGCGTTGTCAAGTAGTTACCGAAGCTGCGCAAAACACGGATGCGACTGTTGTTGTAGTGCAAAAATACTCGAGGACGAAGCGTAGTTTGGATTATGTCAGAAGAATAGGACGACGACGACGAAGCAGAAGAATAACGACACGGTATCTTTGTGTTTGCTGAAGACTTGTGAACTTTGACATTCTTCGTAATCGGTGGCGCTTGCAGAAAAGTTCTGTTGGAAAGTTTTGCACCAAGAGCCAGATTTGAGCCGAAGCAGTGTGAAGTCCTGTGACGCGGCACTGCTGAAGTGAGTTCCTCCTTTCCGCATTGGATAAGCACTGTAGTTGCAATCTTTCTTTCTTCTCTCTGTCTTTGTGAACATTGGCGTTGTGATGGCTCTGTTTTCGTTTTCTTATCTTTGCCGCTCAATGCATGCAGACGGAAGCCAGCAAGCATCAGGGCTAGAGTCAGTATCACGGAAGCTGTGTTCCTGTGTTGGCCAGAGTTCGATAATGCGAAGAATAATCCTGAGCTTGAGGGCCTAGTGCTTCCGTTCTGGCATTGTTTTGTCAAGGCACACACAGCTGCCTCCTTTCTGTGTCTTTCTCAACTCTGTCTTTGTCATGGTTCCCTTTCTCATTTAGCTATTGAAGCCCAAAGCAAGCTTCTTCATGACCAGAGTCACAGAAGCTCTGTTCCTATCATCGTTATCTCATTGTTGAGGCCGGCCCTGCTGCTGTCGACCTTCTACTTCTTCACAAACACGAGCAATGTCGCCATGGCTTGTGTTTTTTTGTTGTCCTTGAGTCAAAATCTGTAATCGAAATTAAAACCACTTCGACATGACGAGAGGTCGATAACGTGATGGACGAGTGGATTGTAAGCTCAACCAGTTTCTTCTGCAGAACGGGAAGCTTTCTGAGTCCAGCATGACGAGGGATTGCTTTTTGTTACTCTGCAAGCGGATGGGGACCTACAGAGTGCTTGAAGCTTGCTGGAGCACTGTCGTAGTGTATTTGCTCTGTGCACCGATCATACTGGTTGTTCAGGGGGCACAGAGAGCTGCTTTGAGCATTGCCTTTACAGAGACACCTCCGCCTATAACTTCCCGGACCAGTGCAACTTTCCGTTTTGACATCTTGGGTGCCAATGGCAGTGATCCTTGCGGACAGCTACACTGCTCAATTCAATGCAAGGTAAGTAAATTCTACCAAGCCACAATGGAATGCTCACATGGCTTGGGAAGCATGTTTGGGGAGAAGGATTTAACAGCACACATCCATAAACCAGTAAGGGGACTCATACAAAGCAACCCTAAGAAATTGGACGGAGCCTTAGTGATGCTGCAGATGCCATGATCTGCATCTTGTCAATCTGCTTGGGATCCATAGGTGATTGAAGCTCTTTTTTTCTATGCAATAATATACTGTTGCTGGGTTCTTCTGGAACAAAACAGAGCTTGAGAGTAAATGCTGCAGAATTCAAGCATTGGGTCATCCCAAGCTATGGCACCCTAGCTCATCCTGAGCCATGAGCTAGGGTGAACTTTGCTGAAATCAACAAAACATCACAAGTAATGGGCCTGTAGGCATTCTCTTGATCTTCTCTTACTGACTCCCAACTTTGGTTTACTGATTTCTATGCAGCTGGATCAAGGTCACTTTCAGGATTGCCTCAGCCGCCAAGACTCATATGTCAACCTTGAAAATGGAGGACATGTGTTTTCTGTTGCAGTGAACTTGTCCAGTGGAGCATCGGCCATCTCACAGTTCAGCTGGACAGTCGGTGAGCAAATGCTGACCTTTAATTCTATGACTTCGAGGGGATTTTTTGGTTGTAATTCCAGTTTGTGGATTTGGGTTGCTGTCAAGCAAATCCTGCAGCATTCATGAATTGTGTTGTGAGCTCCAGATTGGAGAACTTGGATCCATTCGTATTTTCCACATAAGGGGATTGAGCATCCTGGAAATGCGTCTTTTTTTTGGGATCCTTTGTTGAAGTTGAAGGAAAAGTAGTGAGTAGTCTTTCTCATGAAATGCAAGGAGAATTTTGTCACACTTCTATGCTCTTCACCAAAGTGATAAGAATGCAGTCATGCTTCTTGAGGACTTTGATGAACATCTTACAATACCCTGTTCTTCTCGCTGAAAAATTATGCACCAAGGAATGCTAATGGTGTGTACTGTTGAAACTCATCAGTCTTGTCATGATGTTTTGCAGATACAATTCCTCCAACAGCTTTTGTTGAGGCTGGGCAGGCATACACAGATGCAGTCAATGTCACAGTCAACATAACCTTTAGCGAATTGTGTGATCAAGATGGGGGTTTTGTGTGTCCAAACACGAGCTCCTGTGATGTAAGTTTTGGAGCCAACTTCACGTGTTAAATGAACTGAACAGCTCTTGATACTAGAGAAGTAAGAGAGCATCTTTCCCAGAAGAATTAGACCTTCAAAAAAAAAAATCCATGGGTTGCTTGTTTCTTTGTCTAAATTAGCTGCTGGTCCATGGAGCTGGGGTTGCAATACTGTCAACATTTAAGGAGATTGAATGTGGACTTTGGGGAGCATTGTTGCCTCAAGAAGTGGACTTGTTTTCCTCATGGATTGCTTGTTTATTTCTCTTAATCAGCTGCTGGTCCATGGACCTGGGGTTGTGGTACCGTCAACGTTTGAGGAGATTGAACATGGGCTCATCTACTCTGTTGTAGTCATGCTTTCAACTCAAGTTCCAAGTGGCAAAGTCACAGTTGTGATGGCAAGAAGACCCTGTGCTGATGCAGCAGGCAATCTATTCGAAAGGACTGCAAATTCTAGTTTTGTCATCCGATTTGGTACTTCAATTCAAACATTTGATACTGATGTTGTTTCAGAATTATTTTCTCATTTTCAGGCAGGCTGAGCATCTCTGTGCTGTCTAAATTGTAGACCAGGTTTTCTGTGTTGTTCTTACCACACAACTCTACCCTTACATGTCTGCTTATTGGTTTTTCTTATTTTTTCCTGTGAGCAGACCGAACTGCTCCTTCAGTTAATCTGTGGACAGCTTCTCCAGACTATCAAGTTACAATAAATAACCAATCAAGGACAATCCAAGCCACAAACAGGGTTGCTGACTTGATAATCTACCTAGACTTCTCTCAACCAATCACCACTACAGCTAGTGAGCTTCAGCAAATGCTTGATGTCAGCAATGGTGTTAATCTTACTGCAACAGGACGGAAAAGTCTTGGGAATCGGCGTTTTGGTTATACTGTGAGTATTTTCAAGGATGAAGCACAATTGCTTAGAATGATATTCTTTCTGATGAAATCAGTGTTGGAGATGGTTCTCTGATCTTGTTTGTACCATCTTCTTCTAGAGAGATATGGCTACTGAATTTCAAGCAGCAAGCATATTTGTGACAGAGAGCCTGGACTATAGACATCAAATGTCTCATTGTTCATGGCCTATGTTATGTTTTTTGCAGCTTGGAAACACTTCCAACCCGGCTGTAGTGACTGTATCACTGCCAGGTAACAGAGTGCAAAGTGTATATGGTGCCCTAATTGCAGAGACAACGAATACCACATTCCTCTTTGGTACGTGTTCTAAGCTTCTCTGTGTTATTTTCATGAAGAAGGATGATAAGAAACCAAGAGAAGGGAAGGGTTTCTTTCCCTTCCTCATCTTCTTGAATGATGATCTTATCTTTCTGCACCTTTCTTGTGCATCTCTCTTGCTGTTGTTGACCTATTCTTTTGGATGCACTGAATCTTACCCCTCCTGATACTATATCAGATACGGAAAGACCTCAAGTCCTTCTCAGTACCACATCACCAGCAAAGACGAAGAGCCACTATATTCCTGTTGTGATACAATTTACAGAACCTGTCTTCCTGTTCAACTCATCAGGGGTAATGATACTGGGAGGAAATTTGACAAGGCAGGTGCATGAATCCTCACCTCTAGATTTGCTTACTGTTTGTTTGTTCTGGCTTACTTAATTGTGAATATGGAGATTTCTAAATTCTCATGAGAGTTATATGAGTGTTCGTTTGAGCCTTTCTACTGTTTCACATTGTTGAGTACCATAAGCATCACAGTCCTTCTGCAATGACAAACTTGAATTCCACCCAGTACCTGCCTGTTTCAAGGAATCTGCTGCCTAATGCAACTGTATGACAACTGTATGACAGCTTCAAAGAGGTCTCAGAAACAACATATGCTCTGGAGGTGTACATAGTTGATAACAACCTTATGACAGTTGTTGTGCCTGAGAATCAAGCGATGGATATTGCTGGAAACTCAAACTTGGCCTCACCCATTCTTCAAGTGAGACATTGTAAGTTTCTTCATTGTCTGCTAACAATCCTTCAGCAAACTCCTGACTGTTTTAAATGATTATTGAAAGTGATTGCTTTCACTGATACCAAGACGGTTGTCCATTGGGATGTAGATACGGTACCGGCAGTCTCAGTGGTAATGTATTCCTTAACTACAGCTGGGCTTCTGACCACAGCTTTAGCCTCAGCAGCTCTTTCAGTATCATCTGCAAGTCTAGCAGCTGCAGGTGCTCTCTCCAGCCGGACATTTGGGTCCATTGGTGCAGACCCATCCAGGAATCTATTGGTAAGCAAAGCAATAAGAATGTTGATTTGTGTGCTGACTTTTTGTTTGTTGTTCTCTGAAAACTTAGTTGAGCTGTTCTTGGATGATTATAAATCCTCCTTCCATCTTCCATTTACCTTTGGTATGTCAGATATTTGAGATCCTGAGTTTCTTCTGGAGCAAACAATTTTGATCAATGACAAACACAAGCATTGCTGTGTGAATCTTTTTTCGGTTTTGAAATCTCTAGCTTGTCATCGGTTCTGGTTGTGCAGGGTATGGCAAGTCATCTCCAGGTTCTTGCACTATCAGATTGGTTAGCTGTGAGCCTCCCTACAGACTACAGTGAGACAGTCAGAGGTCTTCGATGGTTGATTCCCCATGTGAAGACTCCATGGCAACACAGTTGGACATCCAAGAGTGATTCTGTTTTTAGGAACAATATAGTGAGCAACCTTCCAATTGTGGTTCAATTTTTCAGACATGGAGGACGACGGTTACTAATGCAGGAAAGTGTCCTTACAATGGAAGTTTCTGTTGAAGACAAGCCTGCCGAAGAGCATTTCATACTGAGCTGTAGACATCAAAGAGGAAAGGTGCGAAAGCTGTATGGAGATGTAAACAATGAGTCTGCTTAGACCTGCTTTGTGTCTAATATCTGTTTTATCTTTTGAACATTTAATATCTCACCAATACAAGAATGTGGAAAGGTATCCCTGTTCTCTGTTTCCATCAGCAAACTCATTTGAGACCTCTTGTCCTGAAACTCTGTGCAGAAACAGTATGAGTTTGTGGCAGGGGATATTAACTGCTCCCCACATCAGGAGGAAGTTGGCAAATATATCCATAGAGGACGTCTGCTAGGATCCAACACAAGCCTCTTTGGACCTGGTCTTGCAGCTGATGAATACCAGCTGTACTTTCTGGTAGATTTCCCTGTGTGTGTGTGTGTGTATGTGTTTGTATGCTTGTTGCCTTGCATACTTCCCTCAAATTTTTCATGGAGGTTGTGGCTAAATTTGATGGAAAACTTACAAGTATCTACATTCCTTATCTGTTGAAACTCAACATAAGGCTGCATCTGGCTAAAGGATCAGGGGATGTAAATCTTATTCTGTCACTCAGTGACTCATGCACCATGCTTTAACTGCCTCTGACACATGTTTTGCAGAACCAATCCCTGAACTTGGAGTCACTAAGGGACACTCTCAATACAAGGGTGTACACTGGGTAAGCATGCAATACAACCACCTTGTTGTTTGCCTCCTGAAACCTGCTCGTTCATCTATCTCATTATTCGATCTCATTGTTCAATCTCTTATCTAGAACAGGGCCTTCTGTGGTACTGTTATTTTCACAAACCAACAGAGCACTTTTCTGGTGCATCATCCATCAGCCCCTTTTATGCTCTGTTGATGTGAGATAACTGTGCCTTTGGTCCTTCCTGCTGGAAGTCAACATCTTTGTTGCATCTGCTTCTGATTCACTTCCTTGACTTGAATCTGAAGTTGGGTATGGAGGATTCAAATTGCAAGATTTAAGTCTCTTCAGTTTTTTTGAAAAGGAGACTATCTTAACCAATTGGTGAATCTCCATTGCATTGTAGGTGGCAAGATTTTGAGAGAAATATGTTTTGGTTAGCAGTGGTAGGAGGTGGTCTCATCCTCCTGCACATTCTGATGTTGGTTTTCTTGCGGTGGCGAACCAAGACATCTCTTAGAGGAGCCCTCAGTGTGCCTCGGTTTGAACTCTTTGTCCTCGTACTTGCCTTACCAGCTATTTGTCAAGCTTCTGCATTCACCATCAGAGGTAAGTGCCTCTGCAAAAGCAGACCTCTCATACTTTGTAGATGTATTTGACTTGCAGATGCCTGTGAGATTGTATGTGAGGATTTGTCTCAAGATGGATCTCTGCTGTCTGTCCATTATGTACCAATGGAGGAGTCGTATTTTCTTACAATGAAGGTCAAACTTTGTGACTGTAGGAGGCACAGAGGCAGGCATTGGAGTTGGGGTGTTATTACTCTCAATCCCTGCATCGTTACTTCTCTCTGTATCCATCTTCCTTACATATGGCATTTTCATGGGGGAGCTGGTACAATATGAAGAGATATGCAATGAGATTGAAGTGCATAAATGCCATGTTCCTCTTACCCTCTTGGCAGGCTCAGGCCGACCAGGCAAGTGGTTCAGGAAAAAAGGCCTGGCTTCCACATTCTTGCCAAGGTATGGTTCTCTCTTTGAGGATCTCAAAGGGCCTCCGAAGCTGGTGAATCTGTATGAAGGGAATCCAGTCACCAGTGTACCAAGCTTGGTTGACACTGAAATGGATAGGGCTGAGAAAATCAGGACATCAAGCTCCAACAGAAGGACTGATGAGATAACTGTGTCCTTAGCACATAAAGTTGTTGGGGGTGCTCGATCAGCTTATGTTCTTGTTGACCTTGCAAGGAGAATTCTCTTTGGGGTACTCTTTGGTCTTTATTCTGGATCTCGTAGATCGTGGAGGCAAGTGATTGTGGTGCTTGCATTCACTGTCTTGCAGCTTCTGTATCTTCTGGTCTTAAAGCCTTTCAGGAAGAGAGGGGTGCAGTTGGCAGAGTCAATCTCCCTTCTTTCGCAGACTGGTATTTTTGCAGCTGCACTAGTCTTGATTGCTAGAGATCAGCCGTTGGAGGATCACACAAAAATAGGAATCATTATGCTGGTGCTTCTGCTCAGTAGTTTTTTGGTACAATTGGCCAATGTGTGGTACGCTCTCATGAAGCAACTTCTTCACCTGTCTTCCAGTGATGAGCCTTCATATATAGAGGGATTCAAGAAGTTTATTGATGGATTTGTCCTTCCATTTCTCCCTCATGACAATTGGTCAAGGTCTTTCACTCCAGAGGCCAAGCCTCCACCAGATGCAAACCCTGTACCTTGCACTACAGTTCCTGTTGAAGAGCAAAGTAATCAGGATCAAGGGAGGCAAAGATCCCGTGAACAAGGTTCTTTAGATTCTCCAATTCCGATGTTCAGCCCTGAACCTTCAGCATTTCTTCAACCAAGATCTATCAGACCTGTAAATGGGAATGATGATGAAAGCACGTCACCTTCGGGAGAGATTCGAGGTGAAGGTCTGCAACGGTCTGACAAACAATCATGGAACCAGTGGAGCAAGCAACGGCCTTCTGAAGGGAAACGATCCAAAGGTTCTATCAAAGATGGCCAGACAGACGAGCTCAAGCTGCTGCGGGAGCTTGCTAGAGCAAGCTTCTCCCGCACCAGAAAGGATGAAGAATTGAATAATGATCAGGGAACTGGAGGTGCAGGAACCGGAGGTGCACCTTCTCCTATGGATCTCTCATCTCCAATTGCAAGTCCAGGTCAAAGGGAAAGGAGCTTTGCTTCCCAGCGCAGGCAGATTACTGGTGACAGCTGCACTGATGATTCCCTCTCAAATGCAACCTCAGATGGAGAGATTTCTCATGAAATGCCCTCATCAGTGCTAGAGACATCCTACTTTGGTGATGCAACCTCTTCATCAAGAAGAAGCATCCGGAAGTCAAACAGACAGCAAATTGACACCCATTCCAAAAACCTTCCTTTGCGAGAGGCTATACCTCCCAATAGACCCTTGGATGAAAGATAAGTTTCTTCTCCTTATCTCTCTCCTGCTTTAAACCTAAGATTTGCAGTTGGAATCAGTAGTTTTGTTATCAACTTGATTCTCTCTGAAGCTTCCCCCCTCCCTTCATTCTTTAAATGCTTCAAAGCCCACTGTGGTTCAGTAATTATGCCATAGAAAACCATCTCCTAGGGAGAATCCCTGCCAATCTCTGCAATGGGCTTCTCAAGAGAGCAGTTTAGTCTCTCCCAAACACCCTATTGCACAGATATTGCCTGTCCTTAGGAAGCCTGGGGAAGCTTCAATTGCAGAGACTTGATCATATTGCCTAGACCAGAAAATGTTGATTAGAGTGGACTAGAAGTTTCATTCAAACCAATTTTTGTTCTTTTCTCAGTGAGCTAATCTGGTATTATACTAGAGTCTTTCTGCGGCCGATCCATGACAAATTTCAGAAGGGATTGATATTCCTGTAGAATTGATTGATCAAGTAGCTTTTTTTTCAAACTGAAATTTCAGCATTCCTGGTCCTTCAGATTTTTCCACTTGTTTTAGAAAAGGGATGGGTAGTTAGGTCTCTGATGATGGGAGTTGGTTACATACAAGCTTTTTGTATCTGAGAAAACATGACACTTCTGATGCTATCAAGGTTCTACATGTACATGTCTGAATGATAAGGAGATTTGGCTAACAAGCAAGGGAGAGAGCAGTTGCTTATAATCTTCATCGAAGAAGTTTATGTGTAATCAAATCTTCTTTGGCATTTGAATCTAAGGAAAACTGGAAACTATTTTCACTTTGGTCAACAAGGTTGTTAGAATGGGAGCATTTGAATTATTTTGAAGCAACTCATGTATTTGATTAATTCTGGACTTTTCAAAAGTCCACAATCAACAATTGATCATTTGAAAGTTGAAAAATTGGAAAGAAACTTTGAATTGGCAATCACCAATGATAGATATTAATAATATATTATTTCATTATATCATCCAATAAGTAAATATTAACAATGTTTTGTTTGGAATTTGATATGTCAATTATTTATTAGCCTTGTGAATGTTGCTGAAAGGGAAGAGGAATTTTTGTGATGAGTCATTTGTTTAATGTTTTCATAGTGTGCTTATTTTCTGTCTATTGCATTTTCCTTGGTAACAACTGAAAAGTTGCATACTTGAATAAGCTTACTAAATATTCTATTTATATTTGTTTGTTCAATTGTCTATAAGGCTGTTATATAATGTTTAAAGAAGTAGAACAGATAACCTTGACTAGTGTAACAAATCAATTAATAATTCCTGCAACATGTGTGAATGGTATTCATAAGCAAACGTTTGTTATGTGTTGGAAGAACACACAGTGGTGGTTCCCAGTTTATTACTGAAAAAAGTTGGAAACAAAAATGAGACAAATTTTCTACCATTTGGAATCCAATCTCTGTTAATGAAAATCTTGGCAAAAATTTGAGTAATAAACACTACAGTAATCAGCCTTATTTGTGAATTTCACCTACTAGTACTCTACCTGCAGCTCAATCACTAAGGGAAAAAGAAAGTTCTGTTACAATCAATCCATCAGAGTTGAATCTTACTCTAATGTCATTGAAATATTTCCTCAACCGTTTGAATTGGTTTCTACCGAGATTGACCTTTCCTAGTTTGCTAGAACAGCATATCCTCCTCCATAATTCATGAATCCTGCAGTTTCCTTCTCAAACATTTTTTTGATATACACAGAATAGGTATAGAAACCCATATTCCCGAACAGGCATCATGCAAGAGAGAGAGAGAGAGAGAGAGAGAGGAAAAAAAAAAGAGAACCCGAGAGAGGTGCTCAGTTCATTCTTGCACATTGACCCAGGCAGCAGTGCTAGGAATACCATTATTGACAGCGAAGAGCATGTAATAGGAAGAGGGAGCAACGGTTCCGCTTACAGGGCCTATTGCAGAAATACTGTATGCAGGAGTAGCACTGCCTGCAATTGCTGTTGGTGCAGTAACAGGTAGCTTGATTTGTCTTTGACCTTGTGAGTAAGAATGGGTTGTGAAAGGAACACTCACAAGAGTGAGACCAACAACTCCTGTGGGTGCTGTGGGAATAGTAATTTGCACAGTGAATGAAGTGTTGTACACTAGAATCTCAGGAGCTGTGGTAATCTGTGGTCGCATGGGATCATTGACAGGATCTAGATATTCAGGTGAGAAAGCTTCCACTCTTAGCTCTGTTGGGAAATCACCAGTGAATGTGTACAGTATGTGACAGTTGCTGCCTGCAATTAGCACTCGACCATCAGGAAGAAGAACAGCTATTGAATGATACACTCGAGCAATTGTTGTTGCAGGTTCAACCACAAATGTTGATGTATCTGGGTAGTATGTCACTGGATTCAATGCTGCATTTGTTGCTGAATCCCATCCTTGTGCACCATTTTGTGCTCCATTGATTATCAATATCTGCAAAGGGAGCATCATTGATCCACCAGCACTTTGTTAATTAGAAGCTGCTCGTGCCAGAGATGCTGCTACAAAACTGCAATCTTGGTAACAGTTAGTTTTTCCAAAAGACTGGAATTGCTGCAAAACATTAATCTAGGTAACAATTTTCCTGAGGACTCTAGAAGCTTGAGATGCTGCAAAAACAATTCTGATACACATTTTCTGAAGGCTTTACAAGGTCTCGGAGTTGACTGCAAAAACAATTTTGATAAAATTTATTTGAAGACTTTAGAAGCTCCAGGAGTTGCAGCAAAAAACAAATTGGATACAATTTTTCTGAAGGCTATGGAAGGTGCAGGAGTTGCTGCACAAACAATTTCAACACAAGTTTTCTAAAGGCCTTAGAAGCTGGATCAGTTCCTGCTAAAACAATTTAGGTAACAGATTTTTTGCTGTAGGACTTTTTTACATTCTTCACAGTACTTTCTCATAGCCAGTCAAGAATTTCAGGCAGTTGTGAAGAGCAAAACAAGATGTTACAAACAAAAGTAGACAGAGACAGAGAGAGTTGCAGTGGGGGTGCAAGCTCAATATGGGCAGAAATGAGAGCTTACATCACTTGTAGGTAGCATCACCATATCTCCCATGTTTCGTCGAATGGGCATTTCAAACATAGTCCAAGCAGGAGTAGGAGAAGTGACAACCATGCGGCCGCAAGTCTGAGAAGCAGGATACTGAGCTGTGACATTTCCAGGAGCCATGACACTGGCACCTCCACAAACCAACACTTCTGCTTGAGTGTAGTCACCATCCAGAGCCAGAAGAACACTGGAACCAGCACAAGGGTAGTTTCTGGGCTCTCCAGTGATGGAAGGATAGTTCTGAAGCACTGTGTTTGTGGTGTAGTCCAGCAAGATGGAGTCCCTGTTTGCAAAGATCCACAAGTTTCCATCCGGCAACAAGTGCACAAATGGGTACCAGTCGAAGTAGCCCTGCGTCGACAACAGATCGAGATTGAAGAGACCCAACCCATTCGAAGGAACGAACTCGTAGGCGTTGGAGAACTGTCCACCAAGCACAAACTGTGTGCCGTCTGGTAGCAGTTGGTTTGTTGCATACCATCTCCCCGCTTGCAACACGTTTGTCGTCGACTCCACCCAGTCACAATCCCCATCTGCTGCACATGGTGACAACCACCTGCAAAGCAAAGCGAAGCGCCGCCACCGCCGCCATGCATCAAACCCTGATCAAACTCTCGAGCAAAAGTCTAGACCCACGAAAAATCATTGGAAGAAGATGTGATCAGCAGTCTTCTAGCTAGATCTATCCTGAGAGACTAGCTAGCAGCTGGCTAGCTAAAGAATCGGGCATGCAGCTGTTACCTGATTTTCTGGACGCCATCGTTGAAGCCTCCGGTTTGAAGAAGAGTTCCATTAGGCAAGAACTGGCCGGAGCTGCACCAGGTGTCTGTGGCGATGTACAGCGGCCGCACTGTGTTGGAGGCAGGATCGAACATGACGCTGTGGGCGGAGCAGTCATAGGTCAGTGTCTGATCCAGAGAGTCGTTTCGGCAATTGTTGTTTGCAAGCGCGATTTGTGAAGGACCGATGTCAGTTCTGTCGAGGAAGATTACCGGCCCCATGAATGTCACCGCTGCGTGCATCGCGGCAATGCCGGCATTTTGTAGCAACAATGCCCATGTTGCATTTCCTGCTGCTGTTTGCGCTTCGCAGGGTTTTAGGAACGTCGTTGCAGATAGGAAGAAAAGGGTATATAAAAGCTTCCGCATGCCGATGGAGCACTGAGCTTCCATCCTCACTCGAACCACCTGCTGCTGCAGCTGAGAGCTTCTCCGCCTACCGCTCTTTCACCAGCTCAATGCAGTCTGGAGCTGCTCCCAAGTACTTCAGCTGGAGTACCGCGTCGACTGCTAGCTCCTAGCTATGAACTTCGGAGTCTCCGTGATCATAGAGAAGAATGTGTACCTGCTGGCAGCATCAACGAAGAACTACACCTTATGCGGGTTCTTCGTCAATCGCTAGAGCTGGTGACGACAAGCACTTGTGTAATCCACCCTGCAGGAATGCGGCAACGATAGTGTTTGCACCTTGAAGAAGCGGCTGATCCGAATGCTATCTTTGTGTAAATTTGAAATGAGTAGCAGCAAGAAGGTGCGATCGAGCTAAAGAGAGGCCGCATCAGCTGGAGTGGGTGAGGCAAGGTCAAGCTGACCAACACGTGAATGGAAGGCAAACATAGAGAAAAAGACAGAGAGGCGATATCCCCGCGTATTGAAGCTTAGTACACTTTACGAAGTCGAGAAATGGGTGTCGAGAATCGATGATGCAGCTCGAGCTGAGAAGCAGGACTAACTCTTTATTTTTTGATTGCGAGCTCAGTGCGAGATAGCGTAGTATGGGGACAACAATGCAGCGAACCTAGTAGTAAGAACCTCTTGTATGGACCACCAGCTGCTTCACCGGGACAAGCAATCAAGCTCTGCCGTAGTGGTATGCAGTGGAAGAGTGATGCCAGGAAATACCTTTATAAACTTGCAGCCAACTCGAGCTAAGCCAGGCTTGACTCGAAGATGTCAGAACAGAAAACACCCAAATGCTTGGAAACGACCTACTAGACTGAAAACAGCAATGTGGTAGTAGATAGCTACAGGAAATGTCCGTGGGAGTTTCCTAGTGAAGCAAAAACCCCGTGGAGGGAAGGAAAGTGTTTACAAGGGCATCAACTAGATAGCTAGTTGCAGCTCTCAATCTGCTTACAACTGCAAAGAAGCACCCCAGCTGCTCTAGCTACAGCACGAAAAAGGGGGAAAAGGAAAAAAAAAGACTCAATCGAGAAGCTGTGCTGGTGGGTGGTGACTAAGACGAAATCAAAACAGACGCTGCTGACTCACAAACAGACGCTACAGCCGGCCGGCACGCAGGGCGGCCAGCAGCCATGAGTAGCAGCTAGCTAGTTAGCTAGTAGTACATTGAACAGCCAAAAGCTTCAATAATGGAAACAGAGCAGCATTCCATGAGGAGTCATGTTGTATGAAGTTGTAATTCTACAGCAAACAAACAAACAAAGTCCCTTAACTGCCAGATGGCTGCAACATCAGCAGCAACACTCCAGCTGCAAACAAACACAACACGATCAATCAAAGCGACCTGCAACAACAGACAAAAATTAAAGACAGTAGAAATTTTTTGAACCCAACCCAAAACGAAAGAAACAAAGAAAGAAAGAATGAATGAATTAAGAAATGCAACTACTTACTTACTTACTTACTTACTTACTGGCTGACTAACTGACAGCTCTGTGAAATTGCAGAGCTGCTGATCTTTCGTGAAGTCCTCACTGCACTGGACATCTCTAGGAAGAAACAAAATTGCAGCAACCACCAACTGGAAGCTGTACTATTCCCTCCTGGACAGTGTGTGTGTGCAATTTCTTTCTTTCTTTCTTTCTTTCTCATGAATCACGTCACACACTCCACGGTTGCAAATCACTTGGGTCCTTTGGCATCACAAAACCCAGGCAGAAGGCAACATCAAAAGCTGCAGTTGCCAAAGACTGACGACGAGTGCGTGTGGTGGAATTGTAGGCAGCTAGCTAGCTAGCTGCGCGTGCATTAATCCTACCTTACCTACCTGGAGTACATGACACATTGTGCAACTTTCATGCACGTAATCGATGCTCGTCGTCTGTGATAATTCGCTTCACGCCAAAACTTCACTTCCAACTTAGGGCAAGACAAATTTGCACAACTACAAAGGTACCTAGTAGCCTACCAATGCTTTTTCTATTTTTCTAATAATAATAATAATTATTATTATTATTGTCGTTATTTTGAGCGGGGCGAATTTTCGCGTCCTGGCCACAAAAAAGTGGAGGCGTAAATCAGTTTTTTTTTAAAAATAAAAATTAATAACTTAATTTTTAAAAAATTTAATTATAAATAAAATTTTAGGCGCATTTTTTCTCCCTGGTTCAGTTAGGTTTTTTTGTGCCAAATTTCGCCAATTTTTTATACATATCCTAGTTTTGCCATTATAAGATTTTTTTTTAATTCTTTAAAATATTTCGCCGTATTTAGACTTTTGGCCTGCATCGCCTGGATCCATTCTACCCCGGGCTGAAACAAGTAGCCAAAAAACATAGGTAGGAGGATCGTTAAAATTTTCAACTTTCATGGTTTGGAATTGCCAAATTTGGCTACGTTTTCTTATGGTTGACAGCAACCTTTGTTACTGCAGAAATTTGAAAACAAAACCCTTGATTCCTAGTGACAAGGGAAAAAAAAAAGTCATTGCCACAAATAAGAAGGTTTTGTTTTTTTGGAAAGAAAAGCCACAAAGTCACCACATTATAAGGCAAAAAAATAAAAAATAAAAAAAATCGCCATATTTAGACAATAGGTAGTATGTCGCCAAAATTAGAGCACAATTCCTAAACTTTCTATTTTCCTCTGTGACCTGTAACCAACTTTGGCTAAGTTCTTGTGTGGTAATAGCCAACTAACTCACAAATTTGGGGAAAAAAAAAAAAACAATGGTGCCAATGGATACAAAGGACTTTCATCAAAGCTAGAAATGGGCACCAGATCACCGCATTATGAGAGAAAAAACAAATTCCGAAGTCGCCATATTTAGACAACCAAGTTCCAAGTTCCAACATGTCCCCAGAACAATATAGAAAGAATCCTAAAAAAAACAACAAATTTCTACTTTATTTTATGACCTGTAGCCAAATTTGGCGAAGTCCTCTTGTGGATGATCCGCATTGAGCCACCCACCTCTGAAACAAAGAAGAAATACAAAAAAAAATAGTACTGCAAAAGAAGCAAAATCTGAACAGCATCTGAACTGGAAACAGCTGCAAAAAAGTCTACCACTGCCAAAAGTGGTAAGCAGTACCCTCCTTGAACAGCCATTTCAAAGCCAGTTTCCAAAGTCACTTTCTTTCTTTGCTAATTTGCTAATTTCTTAGCTTCTTGCATGATTTTGATTTCAGTGATGAGTTTTCTCGGAGCTGGTAAAAGGAGGATCTTGCATAATCCTTTGAACGATCGGTGGTTGATAATTCTAGCTAACTGGAGTATGAAGGAGCATAATCCTTTGAATGATCATCAATTGATAATTCTAACTAACTGGAATATGAAGGAGAATCTTGCATAATCCAAATCTTGCATAATCCTTTGAATGATCGGCTATTGATAATTCTAGCTAACTGGAATATGAAGGAGGATCTTGCATAATCCTTTGAGTGATCGTCCATTGATAATTCTAACCAACTGGAATATGAAGGAGAATCTTGCTTAATCCTTTGAATGATCATCAATTGATAATTCTAACTAACTGGAATGGGAAGATCATATTCAAACTTGAAACGATCTAGCTCCTTTCCTAATAACTATCTTATTTTAAAATCATTATCTCATTTATTTCCTCTACCCACCAACATGGATATTAAAAAAGATGAAGTAACATGCGCATCAATCATGTTCATAATATTTATCTTTATATTATTTAAAGATGTTTTTTTCTTGTCTTAAGAATAATAATTTAAAAAAACCTTATGAGACCATAAGAGGAAAAAATAAAGTAGTTGGTCATCACTGGTAATGCAAAGGAATGCGGAGCCCAAGCAAGCCAATTAACTTAACTACTCCTCAAGCATTTTCCTTTGGTTTGCATTTTCCTTTCTTGTGATGACCAAGTGACACAGGCTACAGACAGAGAGTCCAGATTAGAGAGAGAGAAAGAGAGAGAGAGACAAGGAAGTTTAAACTGCAACAGCTGCATTTACAATGTACAACTGCACACTTTGTGTAAAAGCTCTGCCAACATCCTCCTCATTAAGACTCCCTGACACTTTCTCATTATTCCCAATGGACCCCCAGGGCTGCTCCACGAATACTTTGACGCCTATGTGGCTGCCACTGGAGCTCTCTCTCTGTCTCCTTCCCCTCTTCCCCTTCCTTCCTGGTATCTTCTGAACCCTGGCTGATCTCTCTTTCACCCCATCATCCTCAGAGCTTGTGGTAAGTACATCATAACACATTTACAGCTTAGCCTAGCTAGTTATACTCAGCAATTGCTATGAAGCAACCAAAGCCAGTTGGCTGCTGAGATGCTCGCAGGCACAACAACAACCAACAAATTTACTTACAAGGGATCGAAATTTCTGTCACAAAGTCCCTCAGGCTTTTTCTTTTCTTAATCTTATAATTCATGTTAATTTCTTTCAATTTGGTACTGTTTGGTCTAAGGATTTTTTTTGAATGCGATTTTTAAGTGAGATCTTTGGGATTTTCTTAGTTAATCCCAGTAGTAAAACTATCGTTTAGACTTTAGACTAATTTCTGACTGTTAGAGTTTTAAGAAGCTCTTCCTCTTGTATGAATCTTCTTGTATTCATTCTGGTAGTAGTAGTAGCCTACACATTTATTTTGCTGCTGGATTTGTTGCCATTAGTTGGTGGGATCCAATAAGCCAGCTGTGGATTTTGGTAATTTAATCAGGATTGATCAGAATCAGCTCATTAACTCACATTAGTATTGGATTAGTCCTAGTGCTTATTTGTTGTTGTCAAAGTGACCAAGAGTAGCTGATTAATCACAACAAATGTAGGTTGTTGAAAAAACTTCTATTTATTTCTAGTACTTATTTGCTGAGGATTGTCTCTGTCATTTTTCAAAGTAAAAGTAGTACTGAATGAAAAAATTTAAGACTTCCAATTTATTTCTAGTTTACGAAGGTTCCTGTTGTTGTTCCTTGAATTCATTGATTGCTATAGGGTTTGCCATCTCACTAGGATTGAGCCAATTAATCCTACCAAGGAACCTGATGAAATGCAACACCGTGTTGGTAGCAAAAGCTTTTATTTGGGGAGCATTATAAATATTTTTTGTGAAAGGCCAATCAACGTGGTCAATTGCCCAAAACTAAAACTAAAACTTTCTGTGAAACTTTCCAATTAGGTTTTACAAATTAAAATCTACAAATAAAATTCTTTCATTGTTGGATTGAGCATCCATCTTTTCCTTCTCTTTGGTCATGACCCTTAAGAGTGTGGAGGAAACAAAAACCTTTCACAAGTGTGAGGTTTTCTGGGTGAAGTTTGGATCGACAATTTACCTGACTATCAGCTAAACACCTCGTTGGAGTTGATCAATCTGGGACAAAATTAGTGTACCCATCACCAGTGCTCCCTTTGCTCATCCACTAAATTCTTCATACTTTCTCCAGGCACTGTTATAATCAGGAAGTGCAACTTGCATATCATATGGGTTATCAGCTTTGTCATTTGTCTAAGTGGGTTTCACAAAGGCCCAGCCAAGCAATTTTCTTTTTCTTTGCAAGATTTTTGAAGGAAGGGGGAAACCTCATGTAGAAGCATGAATGACATTATCATAGCCCGTCATACCATGAACCCTAAATTATACCTTCTTGCAAGACTCCTCTTATAGTAAAACTCTATATTTTTTTGGGAATTAGGGTTGGCTAGTAACAATAGCCCATCAAAACATGAACCCAAGTAAGTTATACATTTCTTTGAAAAGTGCTTGAAGTAAAATCCTACAATTTTGCAGAATTGGGATGGTGAAATGGAATATGGCTACTCACAATATCCAATAAAATTTGGGACCAACCCCATTCCCCATGCCCATGAAACAAAACTCAGTCCAAATTGAGGTAGAGGGGCCCATGACCACTCTTTGAAATAGATACACAAATGTGCTCCATTTGTCCACCAATGGGTTCCATGTAAAGGTTACTTGTGCATGGGGGTGGGGGGGGAATACATATTCCTTAGTGGTGTCCCCTTTGGTGGCACTTGATGACCTATTTGGAACTAAGTTACAAGGTGAAAATCTAACCCAAGTGCCAAATATTGGATTTTCTTGCAACTCTTTCAACATATTGTTGCTCAATCTTGGGCACATATGCTTGCTTCAAGATACATCGTTCAAATATAAGCCCAATACTGAGAATACACAAAGTTTTAGAAGAGCAACAAATTTACTCCAATTTGCCCCAGAGGTTAACGAAACTTCACAACTCGTTCGGGTGAAAGTCAAAAGTAAAATAAGTATACATACAATGTAGTAGAGAAAAAAAAGCTTCCCTCCATCCTATTCCCATTCCAGGACCGAGGGGAGCTTTAACTAGCTCCCATATGACAAAGTAAGGATATGACCTTTGCTAAGCAAAAGTCATGTCCTATCCTTGCCGTGCAACACACAAAAGTATGAATGGTGCTCTCCTACATACGTAAGCAATGGTTAACACATGAGTGTTGTCCAGCCTACTGGGTACAGTAGGTATTGCATTTTGGTTCCAAATACCCCATAGACAAAGGTTGGACAACTGGGACCTCCAGACTAGGACCCTAAGGAAGGGGGTTTGCAGCTGCTCATGAAACCAGTAGTGCTACTAGTCATCATGGTGAACAAGGGGGGCACATGACCAAAAATAGTAAATGAAAGCATTCTCATAAGTCCTTTTTTGGGTATTTTTTTAAAACCCTGGGATGACTAAGTAAGTAGGCAACTGTTAAATCCACAAGTTCTCAGCAATGTTTTTGCATCTATGCAAAGTTTTAACTAGATATCATTATTTTGCACATGTACACAAAAATTCAATATATATATATTTTAAATATTATGGACTTTAAAAAACAAGCATCAATTTGACCATAAATACTCCATAACAAGATTCTTACAAAAACATTTTTCCAAAAGAACCTAATTTCTAGATTTGTCATAATTTTTTACAAGGCGTATATATTGAGTCCCTTACAAATATTTCTAAATGAAATTTTCAAAAAACATATAATGCCAATGTTAGCAAACACACCCATGCATTGCAATTTCAAAAGTCAACCCACTTAACTTAAGGTAAATTAGTTAAAATATGATCACACTTATGTCTTTGTATTTGACTTGATAATTTAAAGCCAACATCCATTAGATAAAACACGACTTGCTAAATCCCAAAAGGGTTTAGTACAAAATGGTCTCACCAAAAACTGCATTGTGATATTAATATTGGTCCAATGTAATGTGCATTCACCCCAAGGCTTTTGATTTGTCACGAGTTGTGTACCAAAAACAATTTAACAGAATTTCTAACTGGATCCATTTTATGATACAATAGGCAACCTCAAAGAATTTTTTGCTCTTCAATAAGCTCTTGAACTTTATCATCCATAACCAGTATATGCAATTAAAATCAGAGCTAAAGACCTTCACATCTCTTATGGACCTGCATGTTGATAACACAACCAATAATTTCAAAGCTTCAGCATAATATATTTCAGGTACATTCTTCTGAACATTGAAAGTAATGCATTGGCTACATACCAAGTCTAATGGTTGTAGTATGCTGCATATTTTGCAGAAGTGTATAGTGAAAATGGGAAGGAATTTTGGGTGGGATGGGGATAGGATTAACCATTGTTGGGTGGGCATCAAGAATGAGATTAAATAGTACCAGTATATCAATGTCCTTGAGGCTAAAAATAAATCATTTGTATGTGGCAAATTGCGGTTGATGAATGATATCACCAATTGCTGGCATGGAAATACCTGGGAGAAATCTGAATCCAATTATAACCTACCAATATACTGACACTTGGTTGTTGATGGCCAGGAGAAAAAAATAAGAAGAGCAAGTGGATTGTACACACAATTTCCATACTTTGGAATGAGAAAATATTTATAATGAGCAATTGTCATGTTTGAGAACACATGACAGTCCATAATTAAATAGGCCCATGTTTTCCATACATGTCAATTTATGAACTATACAACCAGACTGACAGGTATGGGGAAGCTTGATGAGGCATTCTTGCCACCCATTTGCAAAACTATGATAACTTAATATTAGCAAGCTCAAGCAACACAACACCCACTTTTCTAGAATCAGAGCAAGTCTACCCACACCCTTATTTGGGCCTCTACTTGAGTTTATCAAAAAAATTTAAGTGTGGATTTTTTTCACACTTATTTTTCAGACTATTTGAAGTGTTATGTTTCAAACTACACTGTACAGGCCATCTTACTGATGCTGGTGGACCTGCTCTAGTACATATATACCTACTTGTTCAGAAGTTGAACCCTAGAACATAGGTTAAACCCTAAAATATTACTTCGTGGAATAAAATTCTGAATGGGTCAAAAGCACGGATGAAGTCTTCTTCCACAATTCTAAATTGGGTAGGACTAAAGCCAAAAAACTGTTGTTCCAGGAGCTTAAAGACAAACTTTGTAGTTTGACTCTGAAATGACACATTTTAGGCATGCAATTTAGCTCATCATGTGCTATGACAGAAAGCACAAGTGGTGAGCTGATTTCCACAGCTTGCCTGCAATGTCATTTGCAAGTTGGAACTCGGGTCTGGTGCATCCAGACAACAAAGGCATGTGTTTATGGTTAAGGTCATAATGATGTTTAGGATTATTTTTTCCTTCTCTTTTTCTTTGGCAGGGAGTGAAGGCAAAAGTTGACTATGGGCGGTTTAAACCAAAGTTTTCTAGGATGTGAGCTTACATTAACCTTATTTCACTGAAATTATTACTCCAAAGTTGAAATGTGGAATTATGAATGCAATCCCAAAAATCAATTACAAGACTTTCAAAACATATTTGAATGATTTCAAATTGATTCTATCCCCACATGTATGATGGTTGAAATCAACTAGTTTTGTTTTTTTGTTTTTTGGGTTGCATTTTATCTTGAAAAGATACCATATATGTATATCCAGATATATTTGTTTGTTATATTTGCCATGATTTTGCTGCCATTGCTCCTCTGCACAATCCAAGTACACTATGAACAAAAAATATTCACATATTTGTACATCATTTTTTTTTCCTGACTTCCAACATTATTGCAGTACACACACGATGATGCATTAACCTGGTTTGTTTTACATCTTGTTTTACAGAAGAGTCCATAGTAGATATGGCTCATTGCCAACTCAACAAGGGGCTACCTAGTAAGTTATTACTATTTGCCCAACAACTTATTTGGCTTTTTTCTGCAAGAACAGAATTAACAGATTCCAAGAAAATTCTAAACTGGAAAGCAAATAATCATGGGACCTACAAATATCCAAGTTTCATGCATTTCCCCCAACTAACAAGAATCGTATGTGGTTAACCCTGTTTGAAATTCTGCATGGTTTGGTGATGATGGATCTTTGGAATCCCAACAACACCCAAAAAGGAATACTACTTCGCAGCCTTGACCTTTGTCAAAGACTCCACTCTTAGTGTCTCTCCAGGTAAGTTAGAATTTTTTTTAACTATGTTTAACAGTTCACCTACCTTGATCTTTGTTAATGACTCCACCCTTGGTGTTTCCTGGGTTGGAAAGTTTCTAACACAAGTACTATGAATTAATGGTGCACTTGTGGGGTAGGTGTTTGTAATATAGTAGCATTGTCGATGCCACTTTCCAGGCATTAAGATATCACTTTCATGGCTAGTCCTTCAATGGTTGAATTGTTTTTTAAATGATGGTATTTGAATTTTGCACCTCCATGTAGATTTAGAAATTTAGAATTCCCCAAAGTTGCAATATAGTAAAGGCTCACAGTTATAAGAATTGAACCAATTTTCTTGACACCAATGGCAAGCCACAAGGGCATTGTTGGGTGTGGGAGGGGCAACATATGCAATTGTCTCCTTTTGCACCTGAAAAATCAATCCAATTAATGGTGCTTTTCTCCCTGTTGGGTTCATTCAAATTATTAGGGACAATGGAGATCTTGTATGTAGATTTGTAACTCACATTTGACACTTGAAAATTTCAACTTGTTGATCCATGATACTTTTGTAGTTTGCAACTCGCAACTTTTTCTCTATTTCTTTCCCAAATTGATGTACTTTATTGTGGCTTGTTAACAATGAAATGCACTCATTGATTCGACTTCAAATGGCAGGTCTGTAATTTAGAGTAGCACAGGACTATGTTCAAAACTTATAACCTTATTTGTGTTTTTCCACCACAAGAAACCCAGAACTAGAAACGGGTCCCTAAAACAGACACCAAAGTGCTTTGTAAGTTGCAAAGTTTGTGGTAATAAAACACCCAACGTTACTTCCCAGACCCTTATATAGTTGATGATCACACCC